>OBWK01000008.1_pt1 | contig 256996 bp, 253 predicted proteins | sample 1495251 | NCBI WGS metagenome assembly OBWK01 (sample SAMEA2580065, study PRJEB22360) | human gut metagenome | biome: human gut; feature: human-associated habitat; material: faeces | place: Denmark | collected 2008/2010 | reverse complement strand
ATTATCTGTCTTTTTATCTCTCTTTGTTTATTTTACAGTTTTATTGTTTTATGTAAAAACCAAAAGGCCGTATACCAGTGCTTTTTCTGATATACGGTCTTTGTCTTAAAAATTCTTCATCACATTCTGGATCACTGTCTCCCGCAGCTTTCCTTCCTCTGTATTTCCTGACTGATGATCTGCAAACCTTGCTTCTACATACAGATAATCCGCAAGCCTGTTCACATACTGCATCGCTTTTGCATCTGCCCCGTAATTCTGTGCCACTTTGCGAAATCTCCGCTCTGCCCTTCTCGTCACAGACCGTGCAATATCCAGTCTTGCAGAAAGTTCACATCCTCCGTACAAAACAAAGTCCTTGACTCTCGGAAACGCAGCTTCCAGCTCATCGATCTGTTCTTCCAGATGCACAGTCTCTTCTGCGCTCATGCGGTAATCCAGATTTCTCGGATCTGCCACTGCTGCCATGATCTTCATCAATGTTCTCTGAATCTCTGCCAGATTCGTCTTCAGATGACCCTCTGAAAGCACTTTTGCATGTCCGATATAACTATTCAGTTCATCGATCGTCCCAATCAGCTCGATCCGATCGTCTGCTTTCGAAACACTCATCCCATTTGCAAGAGAGGTATTTCCGCCATCACCTTTTTTGGTATATACTTTCATTTGCACATTTCCTTTCCCGGAACATTTTCGCTATTTAAAGGGCTGTTTTTTGATCGCACGGGCACTGTTTGCTCCCACTTTTCTGCACTGCTCTTTTGTCGGAGACAGATATGCCTCGATATTGCGCCCTTTCTCAAGCCCCCGCATTTTCAGACAGACGGCCGTTCCAAAAATCCCGATTCCGGATCCCAGCATGGAATCCCGTGCCGCTTTATAGGAAAGCTTTTCCATACATTCATCCGGAAACTCTGTAATCTCATAAAACACACCCTCTTCTTCCACTCCTGCACAGACTTCCCGCAAAATTGCTTCATCTGCCAGATGTGTATATATAAAGATTGAAGGTTTCTTCACTATCATCGCTGTTCTCCTATATATGAAAGTACCAGCCCTGTTGCAACTGCATTTCGCGGACCTTCCTCTCCCCGGATATTTCCACGTCCGCACACGATCCGAAATTCTGAAAGTTCTTCCATCAGCATTTCCGGAATCTCAAAATCCTCCGCAGACCCGCCGACTAAAACAACATTCGAAATATGTTTCAGATCCTGCCCTAGTGCCACTTTCTTCAATGCACGAAATGCATTGGTCACAAACACTTTACGTTTTGCCTCTCTTCGCACCTGCACAATCTTCTCCATCGGGATATCCTGTTCCAGCCGAATCATTCCATCCTCCGTAAGAAGGACCACTCTTCCGTAAAACCTCGGATCAATGGACTGCTCCACAAATGTCATCTGTCCGTTTTCCATCCGCATATGGAACAGACTTTCCACTTTGGCAAGCGGGTACTTTTTAATCTGCTCTGCCATGTGCCGGTCTCCCAGACCAAGCTCTGTCTCGATCAGCATGGACACAAGCTCTCCCGCACCTGCCTGATGCGTCATAGATACCTTTCCATCCTCGGAAATCACCGCTGCATCCGTAGAACCGCCGCCCATATCCAGAATTGCAAGCGGAAGGCTTGTTCCGGGAGTCGTCAGGGCTCCGAGACTGGCCATAACCGCTTCCACGCCTGCCACCATCACATTTACACCCAGTTCTATCCGTAATTGTTCTGCAATCTTCTGCATCGGAAGATGCCTCGTCTTTACCATCGCCGCGATTCCGACCGCTTTCTCAAGACAGGTCTCTCCTGCCAGGGCACCGGAAATCCGAACCGGTGCCATCGTATCCACTGCCAGAATATCAGTAATATGAATCTCTCTCTTCGCAGTCTCATCCAGATTTTCCATTCCCTGTTTGATCCTTGAGAACATATTGCCCACATTGGTGTCATGCTCTCCTTCCATATCGTAGATCGTACCGGCATCCGAAACTACCTGCATAATCTTCTCGGCACCTTCATCCAGATCAACAACTGCGTCCTGATCTGCATGGAGACAGATTTTTCCTGCGGGAAGAAGATTCTCCCGGATATTGCCGCCCGGTGTTTTTAAAACGACCGCACTTCGCTTTCCGATCAGACTTTTCGCAATCGGCGTGATCATCCGCGTCTGCTCTGCATCCAGTCCGAGCAGCGTTGCAATCCCGTACGGGTTGGAAAGCATACGGATCGTCTGTCCCGGAAGTGCCACTTCGATTGCTGCCAGAACATCATTCGGAAGCTTTTGAATCCCCGCCACTTCATCAATGATCGGCACTTTTTCTTCCAGACGATTCTCCACGAGAACCGCCTCATCTGCCTGCAGGATCACACCTGTGATCGTCAGCCGCTTCCTCTCTCTGTTGATAACTTCTGCGATCTCCTCATAGGATACGGCTGCTTTTGCAAATACAATATACGGCGTTCCCGGCACTCCTTCCCGGATTCGCTCAAAATCCAGCGTTTTTCCTACTGCCTGCCCTGCGCCCGCAGGGGTAGAGGGATTGTGTCCGATCATGGAAGAATCTGTAATGATCGTCTCTGTAAGCGTCTCCATTGCTGTATCTCCGATAACAGGTGCGGCTTCATTCAGGCGGATCAGGGAAAGAGCTTCTGTCCCCATCCCAATCTTTCCCATAGCTTCTTTCAATGCTGCCCGTATCCCATGAACATTGGCAATGGTCCCCTTTGTTCCTGTCGTCTTACAGGAAGCACTGCTTAAGAAATGGACCTGTGCTCCCCCGACTTCTCCGATACAGACTTCTGTTGTAGAATTTCCAATATCAACTCCGGCAATATATGTCAAAGCAGGATCCCTCTTTTCTCATAAACCTCTGCCGCTTCCATTACAAGGCGCGCACAGTTTTTTGCATTGTATTTTTCCAACAGCTCCTGTGCCATTAAAACCAGTTCCAGCTTTGTGGAACGATTCGGACGAAGCTTATCGTACATCTTTAAAATCACATCATCCGGAACATCTACCAGTTCTGCAGCACGTTCAAAATTCTTTTCCATCGGATCATTGCCGTTTTCTTTTGCCACCTGTCCCTGTGCATGAAGCATTTCTTTTGAAATCTTAATGTCATCCGGGGCAATCTGGTTTCTCATCACTGCATCCAGCGTGATCTCATCCAGTTTTTTTCCTGTCTTGGATGCGATCTGTTCTCTTTCGTGTTCACCTAACGGGTACTGCATTTATCTTTCCTCCCATTCAACAATTCCAACTTCCGGATCCAGCTGCTCTGTCTCCGCAATGTGCATCAACGCTGCCTTCACCTGATATTTTGGTCTGGACATCGGATCATTTGTACATGGAATCGGCACTACCTGCTCACCCTTTACATATTTGGCAGCATTCTGTCCGATCTGACGGTAAGTCTCCAGATTCATCAGAGGCGCCTGCGGAAACAATTCCAGATTGGAAAGCGGATAAAGGTCTCTCTGATGGATCACGGTTGTCCCTTTCGACTGGATGCCGATCCCGATTCCGGAACCAGAAAGCTTTGCCGCTTCCAATGCCATAAAACAGACATCGGATGTATCCAGTATTTTGACCACTCTCGGGATCATTCCTTCCTCTTCAATTCCCGCTTTCACATTTTTCAGAACATCTTCCAGCAAAATACCGCAGATGGTTCTTTTAATTTCTTTCTGGAATGCAGCTCCTACTCCGATCACAACTTCCTTTGGATCTGTCCCCTGCTTCGCCCGCGGATAATCTCTGTAGGATGTCTTTTCTTCATTGATCCTGTCCCGCCCTGCCATAGAAGGCACCTCGGAAGATGTATGTGATCCAGTCTCCTGCCCCATCTCCGAAAGAACGGCATTGGTTATCTGTTTAATTAACTCTTCACTAATCTGCATGCTCCTGCCTCCTATATATCCTGTGGGTTGATGATGTGCGGGATCTTCTTGATCTCTTCCCAGCGCTCTCCCTGTACCCGGTATCCGGTTCCAGGTCCCATATAGTCATTCGGTGTATTGATGCCGGACAATACATGGAAGTCTTTGTCCAAAATTGCTGCTGTCTGCATGTAATCTCCGACCACACGCTGCTTTAACATACTCAACACACTCTCTGCCACATCCACAAATCCCGTCTCTGCCAGCGCTTTTACGACATCGATTCCCGTGATGCCGCGTTTTAATACATCCTCAGCCGCCATCAGATCCGCGGTCACATCCCGATCCAGTGTATCTTTGCTTCCATGTGCGTAGGTAACTGCCTCCACCTGCGCATCTGTCACCGGTGAAAGTCCCAGCTGTGTAAACACTGCCTGCACCGCTCTTGCAGCCTTGTTTCTGACATAAATGACTTCTTCTTCCGTTACCGGGCGAAGTCCTCCGTCTACCTGCATATCTCTCTGTAATACATTGTAATCATCAAAGTCTTCGGCATCAAAGTTCGATCCCGCAAACATATTGTCATAGTTCGGCTCTGCAGCATAGCCGGAGAAGATAAAGTCTGTTCCCGGCAAGAACTGCAGCATCGTTCTTGCAGTACGGCGCATATCAGAGTTGGAAAAACTCTGATCATTGGAGGATGCACACTCCAGCCCAAGCAGCGCTGCCACAAGGTTTTCTGCGATGACTTCCCGGATACCGGACGGTACGGAACCTGTCACCCCGATACAACTTACAGAACCATTCTGGATCCCCTGACTGCCCGCTCCCTTTGTCGCATACAGGCAGCGGCATTCCAGATACAGCATGGATTTCTTTTCACTGCTTCCCATCAGAACCTCAGAACCAGATCCTGAAGTAAAGCGGACCTTCAATCCTCTGGACGCGTACGCCGAATTCAAAAACGCCTTGGAATATGGTGTATCATCCCCATCGATAAACACTTTTTCCGTTCCATATACAGAAAGTGTCTCTGCATAAGTCGTCAGTCCGCGGATTCCAAGCTCCAGCTCTGTCGCTTCCTCTGCGGAGCACTGTGTCAGCACACCCGGGCGTCCCACCTGAGAACCGATCAGAAGCGCCATGGCACTCAACGGTGCATATCTGGCAACTCCCATGGTCGTCTCTTCCTCCGCAAATCCACGAAGGGCTCCCTCTGCCGCATCCGCTGCAATCTGTACCGGATCATCTTTCAGGTTTGTGATATGCGCCTGATTTCCCGGTGTTCTTCTCGCACGTATCTTCTGCATTCCCATCATCAGCTCTACGACATTCAGATGGTTCATAACCTCTGTCATCTTTGCAGGTGTGATCCCTGTCACAAGCTCCAGAATCTCTTTTCTGGACACATGAATATCCACGATCATGCGCGCGATCTCCAATGAAGATACTGCCATAGACGCTTCTGCACGCTCTACGTTCATCGCATAATCAGCGATAAACTGATCGATAAAATCAAAGTCCTCTCTCTTTTTCCCATCCAGTTCCACAATTCTGCCGTTTGCTACTTTCACAGACGGCTTTGGATCATACGGACTTGTCATTGCCACAAATCCCATTTCCGGCCATTCATTGATATATCCGTCAAGATTTACCGGGCGCTGATCCAGTGTCTCAATTCGTTTTGATCTTCTCATGTTCGTTCTCCTAAATATGATATCTCCTACACACTATAGTTGTATTATACCTTAAATCCAAAAGAATCGCAATCCGGATCGTGGTGAAATTGTGCACAAATCCACATTATTTTCAAAAGAAATCAACAGAAACCCTCGCATTTTTCTTCTTTTTTCTCTGTGATTTCTATTTTTTGATGCTTTGTCTGCATTCTCCCATTGACTTCCATTTTTTCGGACTGTAAAATAGACCTATCTTTTTAAATAAGAACAAAAACTTATACAGCTTACCTACGAAAGGAGTTTGGCATATGGAACACTTAACCATCCCACAGGGGTATGTTTCTCCCCTGACAATCCGCGAGACTGAGGTCGCGATCAAAGAGATCAAGGATCATTTTGAACGCTCCCTTGCAAAATCACTGCATCTTACCCGTGTATCTGCACCTTTATTTGTAAAACCGGAATCCGGTCTGAATGATAATTTAAATGGTGTGGAGCGCCCGGTTTCGTTCGGGATCAAGGAGCAGGAGGACACTCCCGCGGAGATCGTGCATTCTCTGGCAAAATGGAAACGCTATGCACTCAAGCACTACAGTTTTCATTCCGGTGAAGGTCTTTACACCGATATGAGTGCCATCCGCAGAGATGAGGATACGGACAATATTCACTCTATCTACGTAGATCAGTGGGACTGGGAAAAAGTGATTTCCAAAGAAGAGCGAAACATGGAGACACTGCAGTATACAGTCCGCAAGGTCTACAGTGCACTCAAAGAAACAGAAGATTATATTTCCAGACGGTATAACTATATCGAGCCGCTGCTTCCGGACGATATCTTTTTTATCACATCCCAGGAGCTTGAAGACCTGTATCCAGGATGTGACGCCAAGGAAAGAGAGCACCGGCTTGCCAAAGAAAAGGGAGCGATCTTTGTGGCACAGATTGGAAAAGTTCTCGCTTCAGGTGAAAAGCATGACGGACGCGCCCCGGACTATGATGACTGGGAATTAAACGGTGATATCATCGTCTACTACCCTGTACTGGACATTGCCCTGGAGCTTTCCTCTATGGGAATCCGCGTGGATGAAGAAGCGCTTGCAAAGCAGTTAAAGCTTTCCGGATGCGAGGACCGCGCAAAGCTTCCGTTCCAGAAGTCTCTGCTGAACAGGGAACTGCCTTACACGATTGGCGGCGGAATCGGACAGTCCCGTATCTGTATGTATTATTTGCGCAAGGCACATATCGGAGAGGTACAGTCCTCCCTCTGGCCGGATGACATTTACAACTGCGCACTGGAACACGGAATCCAGTTATTATAAAAGAAAAACAGGAGTCTGCTGATTTTGAATCGATCAACAGACTCCTGTCCTTCTTTATTTCTTTTTTACTGCCACAGCCTGCATATGCTGTGCTTTGTATCTGTCTTCTACAATCTCTTTCGGATAGCGGATCACTCCATTGTTCTCATACGGATCATTGAAATAATATCCTTCTTCATCATATCCGACCAAAAGCATACAGTGCTCATTGGAAATCCAGGTAAATACTTCCCCGCTGTCTTTTAATTTCCACTGTGGGCCCGTGATCGGTTCTCTCATATTGATACACGCCCAGAGAATCACCGGCATTCCTTTGTCAATGTACTCTGTTTGCAAAGTTTTTATCTCTGTTCCCGTAAGATCCAGCACCTCATACATTTCACCGATCGCTTTTTTCAGCGCCTGAGTGATCACCGGTGCATAGCAACCAAATGACTCCTCATCATAGGGACTTCCACAAAAATATTTTGTGGGATCCGGACCGTAAAGCTCACCCTCACGAAGTTCAAACTCCTGTCTGTCCAGATATTGCTCAATAAATTCATCCACAGACATTTCGTATCCCAGATACCTAAGCAGCATCACAGCCGACACACTCTCGCATCCGGTCGGATATCGCACGCTTTGATCCAGATACGGCACATCAATTACGTTACGCATGCTGTTCCTCCGCATCCTTTTTCTGCTCTCGTCTCTTCAAAACCGTCAGTACTGCAAACAAAATCAAAAGACTGCTGCCCAGTGCAGCCCACCAGATCTTCACGATTCCTGCGATCAGATATCCTACGATACAAACTGCCGCCACGACCATGGCATACTGCATCTGAGTGGATACATGATTGATGTGATTGCTCTGTGCACCCGCAGAAGACATTACTGTTGTATCTGAGATTGGAGAAATGTGATCTCCGCATACTGCTCCTGCCAGAACTGCCGCCACAGAGATGATCATCATTTCCAGATTTTTCTGTCCCGGGAACATCGCTACTACGATCGGCACCAGGATCGCAAAGGTTCCCCATGAGGTTCCTGTTGAAAATGCAAGAAAAATCGCGATCATAAACATCACCGCAGGCAGGATCACGCTTGCCGAAGCATTTGTTCCCACCAGATTCTCTACAAATACTCCAATTCCAAGGGCATCTCCCATTCCTTTTAAGGACCATGCAAAAATCAGGATCGCCACCGCCGGGATCATCAGTTTAAAGCCTTCTACGAAGCTGTCCATAAATCCCTTAAATGTGATAACCTTCCTCGGCAGATATAAAATCAACATAAATAAAATCGTGACAGAAGTTGCAAAAATCAGACTTGTCTCTGCATCACATCCGGAAAAGGCAGTGAATACATCGGTTGCTCCGCCCAGATATCCGGTGTAGATCATAGCCCCGATCGCAGACAGGATCAGAACCGCTACCGGCAGGATCAAATCCATCACTTTTCCTTTTTCTGATGCATTTTCTGTCTCAACTGTCTCAAATTCTTCCGCACCGCTTGTGAAGAGATCCCCGTTTGCAGCATTCTTTTCATGACGCTTCATCTGTCCGAAATCAAATCCTGTGATCACCACAAACAATACCATTGCCAGTGTCAGAAGCGCATACAGATTGTAGGGAATCGTTCTTAAAAACAGCTGAAATCCTGTAATCCCCGCATCGTCCGGCACATAAGAATTGACCGCAGCCGCCCAGCTTGAAATCGGCGCGATGATGCAGACCGGAGCTGCCGTTGAATCAATGATATACGCCAGCTTCGCTCTGGAAACTTTATAGCGGTCTGTCACAGGACGCATCACGGAACCGACCGTCAGACAGTTAAAATAATCATCTACAAAAATCAGCACCCCAAGTCCCGTTGTTGCAAGAAGCGCGCTTTTTTTGCTCTTGATCTTGCTTCCCGCCCAGTTTCCATAGGCAGCAGAACCTCCTGATTTTGCCATCAACACGATGATCATCCCCAGAAGCACGTCAAAGATAAGAATATTCAGATTCATGCTGTCTTTCATAATTTCAAAAAATGACACAAAAGAATCCCAGGGAGAAAATCCTGTATACAGCAGTGCCCCCACAGCAACTCCTACAAACAGGGAGCTGTACACTTCCTTTGTGAGAAACGCAAGCACGATCGCAAGCAGCGGCGGCACAAGTGACCACCAAGTTCCGATAAACATAGAACCATCCATTTTTTCTTTCATCCTCTTTTCTATTACTTTCCACATGATAATACCCTGTCCTGGCTCCGGCACTTGCCTTGTCATAACAGGGTATCCTTTCTTATTTTACTGGATGATGCATAAATATGCAATTATAATTTTTTATTCGTTCCTGTTCCATGCAAATGCATGGTTCATCGGCCCACTTCCGGCTCCCAGATCCAGCTTGAACTCCAATGCATCTGAAAGATACTGCTTTGCTCTTTTTACAGACTCTTCCAGTTCAAATTCTTTCGCCAGATTGGCTGCGATCGCACTCGAAAGCGTGCATCCTGTTCCGTGAGTATTCGGATTCTCTATTCTCGTTCCGTAAAACCACCGCATCGCTCCGTCTTCTTTCCACAAAAGGTCATTGGCATCCTGTCTTTGATGACCTCCCTTTAACAGCACACTGCATCCAAACTGTCTGCCGATCATTTCTGCTGCCCTCTCCATATCTTTTTGTGTCTGAATTTCAATTCCGGACAAAAGTTCAGCCTCCGGGATATTGGGCGTGATCACCTCAGCAATTTTAAAAAGCTTCTCCTGCATCGCGCAGATTGCATCCTCCCGGATCAGCCTTGCTCCGCTTGTCGCCACCATAACCGGATCCACGACAATATGTGCTGCCTCGTATTGCCTCAATGATCCTGCGATCACCTCAATCAATTCTGTGGACGATACCATCCCGATCTTCACCGCGTCCGGCCTGATATCTGTAAAAATACAATCCAGCTGTTCTTTTAAAAATTGCGGAGACACTTCCAGAATATCACGTACCCCGGTTGTATTCTGTGCCGTCAGCGCCGTGATCGCGCTCATCGCATAGACTCCGTTTGTCGTCATTGTCTTGATGTCCGCCTGGATTCCGGCACCGCCGCTGCAGTCGCTTCCCGCGATCGTCAGTCCTGTCTTCATCGATGTCATGTGTTACTTACATCCTTCCTGTTATCATTTCTGTCAGTTGTTCATCGAAAGACTTCAGATAAATATCCGCTGTCTCTCTGATTTTTTCCTGTTCCTTGTTTGCTTTGTCATAGACAGCTGCTGTAGAAAACCCTGCCTTTTTTGCAGTCTCAATGGCATGGAGTGCATCTTCCACAACCAGCGCTTCATCCGGCCTGCAATTCATCTTTCTCGCCGCTTCCAGATAAATGTCCGGCCTGTCTTTTCCTGCACCAACCTCGCTGCAAAATAACAGCTCCGTAAAATACTGCCGGATTTCCAGCCGCTCACACGCCTGTCGGATGCAGTCTTTATCTCCTGAGGTCGCCAGGATCATGGGGTATCCTTTTTGTTTGAATTCTGCCAGAAGCTCTTTTGCCCCCGGTTTTAATGTCACTTCTCTTCTGTAAAAGGTTTCAATCTGGCAGTGGATTCCCTCCAGAACATCTGCCACACCAACCGGCAGGTGGTAGCGATCGATCAGATACTTTGCTCCCTGCTCCAGACTCATCTCAAACAGAATCTCTCCCAGATTTGGCTCCGGCTCGATTCCCAGTGTCTCCAGATAATGATCCGGAGCATGCTCCCAGATTTCCATGGAATCCAACAGTGTTCCGTCCGCATCCCAGATGATTCCCTTGATCGTCATTGGATCGCCTCTACTTTCTTTTTCAATTCTTCTGCTGCCAGCTTCGGGAAATCCTGCGCAAAGATCGCACTGATTACTGCAATCCCGTCGATTCCCGTTCCTGCAAGCTGACTGACATTTTCTGCGCTGATTCCGCCGATTGCTACGACCGGAATCTGCACTGCCGCACAAATGTCACGAAGTGTGGCGTGTTCCACTTCCACCGCATCTGCTTTGGAGCTGGTCGGAAATACTGCTCCCACACCCAGGTAATCTGCTCCATCTTTTTCTGCCTTTATAGCCTGCTCCACAGTCTGTGCAGACACACCAATGATCTTGTCCTCTCCCAAAATCTCCCGCACCTTCCACGCGGGCATATCATCCTGCCCCACATGTACACCGTCAGCTCCCACTGTACGGGCGATTTCTACATTGTCGTTGATCACAAACGGAACTCTGTATGCGGCACACAACTTTTTCATCTCCTCTGCCTCCTGCCGGAAGTTCTCTGTATTCAGATCTTTTTCCCTCAGCTGCAGGAATGTCACCCCGCCTTTCAAGGCCTCCTCTACCTGGTGATACAGCGTGTCGTTTTTCGTCCAGCTTCTGTCCGTCACTGCATATAAAAGCAGAGATTCCTTATCGCACCTCATAGTTTGCTCTCCTTTCCAGTTCTTCTCCGGTCAGATTGCAGACCGCATCAATGATCCGGTTTCTGTAAGTGGAATTGCCGTCTCCCGGCTGCATATTTTCCCAGCCGATCTCACCTGCTGTTCCCATGATACAAACAGCCGCTGCCGCCGCATCCAGCATTTCTTCCGGATTCGCACACAAAAATGCAGTCAGCATCCCGGAGAGCTGACATCCGGTTCCTGTAATCTGTCCCATTTCTTTTCTTCCGTTTCGGATTACATAACAACGTTTGTCATCTGCCACCAGATCGATCGCACCTGTTACTGCCACGATGCATCCACAGGATTTTGCAAACGCTTTTACAAATGCCACTGCCTCCTCTAAAGTCTCTTCCGTAACAATATCCGTCTCACAGGCATCCACTCCTCTTGCACCGCCCATGCCGCCGGAGAGAACTTTGATCTCTGACATATTTCCACGGATTACAGAAAAGCGGACTTCCTGCATCAGTTTCACTGCTGTCTGTGTGCGAAGAGTGCTCGCACCGGCTCCAACCGGATCCAGAAGCACAGGATGTCCCAGTTCGTTTGCCTTCTTTCCTGCCAGGAACATACTTTCAATACTGCGCTTGTGAAGTGTTCCAATATTGATGTTCAGCCCCTGACAGATGGTTGTGATTTCCTGCACTTCCTCCGGCTCATCCGCCATGATCGGGCTGGCACCGCATGCCAGAATGATATTCGCCACATCATTTACGGTCACGTAATTCGTGATATTATGTACCAATGGGCAATGATTTCTCACAGTTTCCAGATATTTTTTCATAAATGTCTCCTTTCAGACCTGAAGTTGTTTTTTGGAATCTGCTGCCTTATCGCACAACAAAGCGGGTACACCAATGTATGGCATACCCGCTGTCTCAGCTTTTCTATCCCTACGTTGGCATTATCCAAATCAGGTCACAGGTCGAAGCGATTCAGCTTCCTCTCAGCCTGCTTGATACGCAAGCTCCCTTGTTTTTTATTTACATTTATTATACTCCGTTTTGCTCCCATTGCAATCCTTATTTTCTTTACAATTTGATCTGGATCTGGTATTTTTTCATCCAGTAATTAATCTGCAGCACATATGCGATCATCTGAGGTCCTGCCATCAGCTGTCCGTACCACGGTTTTCCGTAATCCTTCGGCGAATTTAAAAACCGCTCTGCCTTCTTTCGATCCAGAAATGCTCGAATGGGCGCACTTGTATCCTGTAACACTTCTTCTCTCAGCCGGTCTGCCAGAAGTGCTTCGTACTGCGGATTGTATGTTTTCGGATATGGACTTTTCTTTCTCCAGAGTACTTCATCCGGTACTTTTCCTTTTCCCGCACGGCGAAGCAATGCTTTGGGAATACCATCCTCACATTTCACAGACCAGGGCACATTCCATACATACTCGATGATGCGGTAATCCGCTATTGGCACTCGCGCCGACAATCCATACCAGGTACTGGTCCTCTCCATCCGGTCTAACAGTGTTGCCATAAACCATTTCAAATTCAGATACGCAATCTCTCTGCGACGCTTCTCCACAGGAGAATCCTCGGTACAGCACGGTGTTTCCCGTACAGCTTTCTCATAGGCTTCCTCTGCATACTCTTTCATCGGAAGCTTCCGAATCCACTTTTCCTGAAGCAGACTCTGCCGGACGGATTGATCTGCTGACCACGGAAATCCGTCTGTCTCAAAGGCTTCTTTTTTATGAAACCACGGGTATCCTCCGAAAATCTCATCCGCACATTCTCCTGTCAGAGCTGCCTTGCTGTACTGTGACACCTGAGAGCAGAAATACAGCATAGAAGACTCCACATCCGCCATACACGGCAGACACCTTGCATCCACAGCTTTGTAAAGATATTCCGCCAGCTTTTCATTGCTGCACTCCAAATAGCGATGCTCACTGCCGCAATATGTTACCATCTGCTCCACCCACGGCCGGTCCTGACTCGGCTGAAATGCATTTGCCTGAAAATACTGCCGGTTTCCCTCAAAATCAAAGGAAAATGTCTGAAGCCTTTCCCCCTTTTCCCGCAGAGCATCCGCACAGACTGCCGTCACAAGGCTGCTGTCCACTCCGCCGGAGAGAAATGTAGAGATCGTCTCTTCACTCTCCATCTGCCGTTTGATCGAATCCTCCAAGAGCCACGCTGTTTTTTCTACTGTTTCTTCCCTGGAATCTTCATGTGGCTGACTTTTTACATTCCAGTAACAATGATCTTTTAGAATTCCGTCTGCAAAAGAAAGATAATGTCCCGGAAGCACTTCATAAATATCTCGAAAAACACCGTTTCCGGGAGTTCTTGCCGGACCAAGCGCAAAAATTTCACAGAGACCATTCTCATCCAGCACAGGGTCCACACCCGGATACTGAAATAAGCTTCCAATGGCAGAGGCAAAAAACAGCGTCTCCTTTTTCTGCGTATAAAACATTGGTTTTGCCCCGATCCTGTCTCTGAACAAGAACAATATTTTTTTCGTTTCATCCCAGATCACCGCACCGAAAACACCATTTATTTTTTGCACAAATTCCGGTCCGTACTGCATATAAGCAAGCAGAAACAATTCCTCGTTTCTGTCTGTGTCGGCTTTCAGCTCTCTGCCAAGCTCTTTTGCATTGTATAGTTCCCCATTCAAAATGAGCGTACACACACGCCCCTGCCGTTTTAACGTAACCGGATGTGCATGTTTTGTTTCTTCCACACAGCGTCCCGGTGCAAATCCCATATTCCGGCTGCAAAATCCTGTAAATGTTCCCATTGTCTTCCCCTTTTCTACTGAATGATCGGTTGATACTGTCTGCCTTCCAGTGCCGCCTCTGCCGCCGGGATCAGATACTCCAGACTGGCGATCATCGAATTCGGCTTTTTCTGCGGATTATCCTGTTTAAACGGTACAAAATAAACATGCTTGGTGTTTAACAACAACCCGATATTTTTCATATTCATACCCAGTGCATCATTTGTAGAAATCGAAACCAGCAGCGGACGCTCATTGCGCAGATGCGCTTTTGCAGCCATCAGTGCAGGAGTGTCCGTAATCCCATTGGCCAGCTTCGCAATGCTGTTTCCCGTACACGGCATTAAAATCAGCAGATCCAAAAGGCCTTTCGGTCCGATCGGCTCCGCCTGGGGGATTGTCAGCAGCGGCTCTGCCCCTGTGATTTCCTTTGCCTTTGTCACAAACTCCTCTGCATTTCCAAAACGACTATCTATAGACTGTGCCGCATCTGAAAAAATGGTCTGCAGCTCTGCCTCTTCCTTTTTTAATGCCCGCAGTGCCTGAAATACTTTTTCATAAGTGCAAAAAGATCCTGTGATCGCAACTCCGATCTTCCTGCCTTTTAGCTTCATGATTTACACTCCCTTTTTATGATTCTTTCTATTTCCTTCAAAATCTCCTCTCCCAGCAGTCTGCCTGATGTACACGGCGCAAAACGTCCCGGAAGGCCCGGCAGGACATTGATATGGATTCCCAGTCTGTCTGCCGCATCCCGGTCAATTCCTCCCGGCATGGAAGCCAGCTCCAGAATACAGACTTCTTGTGGCACTCCTTCCAGCACTCTCTCTGTCCACACAGCAGACGGCGCTGTATTAAAAAGAAATGCTGCTTTTTTCAGTACTTTTGAAAGATCCTTATATTCACAGATCTTCGCTCCTGCTTCTTTTGCACGTTCGCATGCGTTCTCATCACAGTCATACACCACGATCGTACATCCCCAGTTTTTCAGGCACTGATGAATTGCACTTCCGCATCGGCCATACCCTGTCAGAATACACAAACTCCCCCGAAGCGTAACCGGACTGTTTTGTACCGCTTCGGCAACCGCACCTTCTGCTGTGGCAGCTGCATTTTCTCTTACAATCCGTTCCAGCTGCATCAGGTCATAGCTCTCACTGCCGCGGCATAAAATCCTGTTTTTCAGTTCTTTTGAAAAACAGCCGCCAAAGATACACTGTCCATGTTTCACATATTCCATGAGCTGCTCTGCATCTGGTTTATATTCCGCTCCTGTATTGAGCTTTCCTTTCCGCAATACAGGCACCGGAAGAATCACAAACCGGCAGTTCTCAAAAATCTCCCGAAGCCGCTCTGTTGTTTCCTCCTGTCTGGTACCATCCGGAAAAAATGCTGTTTCTGTCTGCCATCCATGCTCTTCCAGAAATTGTTTTACATAAATCTGCCTCTGATCCCCGCCAATAATTCCGATTTTTTCCAATCACACAAAATCCTTTTTCTTTTAACATATGCACACACTTTCATTGCGTGTCTGTATCTGAGACGCAAAAAGAGGCCAGATATTACCATTTTACTATTTTACATATTGGCAAAGCGAGTTTAAAATAGAGATGAAAGGAGAATATGCAAATGAAATCTCAAAAACATCTGTTAAGCAAATTATTTATTTCTACCCTTTATCTGAGTGCCTTCACTTTTGGCGGCGGTTATGTGATCGTTACACTCATGAAAAAGAAATTTGTGGACCAGTATCACTGGATCGATGATGAGGAAATGCTGGATCTGATCGCCATCGCGCAGTCTTCTCCGGGAGCTATCGCAGTCAACGGCGCAATTGTTGTGGGCTATAAGCTGGCAGGAATTCCAGGAGTTCTGCTCTGTGTCCTCGCCACCGTTTTGCCGCCTTTTGTCATTATTTCCATTCTTTCTGTATTTTACGCTGCTTTCCAGAGCAATGTCTGGATACGGCTTCTTCTGGAAGGGATGCAATCCGGTGTTGCGGCTGTCATCGCATCAGTTGTTTATGATATGGGCCACGGAATCATCCGTGAAAAAACACCGATTTCTCTTCTGATCATGGGCGGAGCATTTCTTGCAAACTATATGTTTCAGATCAATGCCGTCTACATCATTTTATTTTGTATTGCACTTGGCTGCCTGCAGACCTGGTATCAGAAAAGGAGGACACTCTCATGATTTACCTGCAGCTTTTTTTCAGTTTTCTTCAAATCGGAACCTTTAGCTTCGGCGGCGGTTATGCTGCACTCCCCCTGATCCAGAATCAGGTCGTCTCTCTTCATCATTGGATCTCAATGGCTGAGTTCACAGATCTGATCACCATTTCCCAGATGACTCCCGGACCGATCGCCATCAATTCCGCCACCTTTGTCGGAATCAAGATCGCAGGAATGCCCGGTGCACTTGTTGCGACTCTCGGATGTATCCTGCCCTCCTGCATCATTGTGACCATTATTGCATATCTGTATATGAGATACCGAAATCTGGACACTCTGCAGGGAATTCTTGGGATGCTTCGTCCCGCCGTCGTTGCACTGATTGCCTCTGCAGGAATTTCGATCCTGATCACTGCTTTCTTTAGAGATTCGGGGATAAAGCTTTCCTCATGCAACCCAAAGGCCGTGGTAATCTTTGCAGGCTGTCTGATTCTTCTGAGAAAACGAGTCAATCCTGTTCTGGTCATGGTACTTGCCGGGATTGTAAATGTGGGACTCTCCATTTTTAGATGAATCTCAATAAAAAGGGAAAACTCTTCCGAATAAAAAGAATTTTCCCTCCGTCTTAAACTACAATTTCATATTTTTCTACATTCACTTTCGCTTTTCCATCACATGAGAACACAATCTCATCTGCCTCCATCGGTGTGCAGATTGCAGTTGTCACAACCTGTTCTCCGTCATTGACAAACAGTTCAATGGACTGTCTATCCAGAATAAAACGAAGTTTCAATGTTTCTTTTCCTTCCGTAACTTTCCATATTCTTCTGCAGATTACATCTTTTGTCACTCCGCAACAAGTACGATCCACTTCCATAATCTGCTTTTTTCGATTATATGTATAAGTAGTCGTATATTCCATGTTATGTGCCAGTTCCAGACAAAATTCATCAAATTGGCCATTTTCGATTTCTACAGTCAGATCCAGCATCCTTCCTCTCACTTCATCAAACTGAACAGTTCCTGAAATCTCCTGGTCTTTCAAACAACATGGATTTTTACGATACTGCTTCAGTTCTTCCACCGGATTTTGATATAATCTTCCATTCATATACCGCAGTTCTCTCGGCAGTGTCATCATTCCCTGCCACTTTTGACCATCCGGAATCACACAGGCATCCCATGACTTCATCCAGGCGATTAGAATCCGACGTCCATCCGGAAGTTTTGTTGTCTGCGGCGCATAAAAATCCAGACCATAATCCAATGATTTTGGAGCTTCCTTCTGAAATGTATGCTCTGTTTCATTATATTTTCCTGCAAAATATACGGAATTATTTCCATTATGAAATTCATATTTCTGCGCTTTCATGTTCTGTGGCGAACAGATCAAAAAATGTGTCCCATCCAGTTCAAAAAAATCCGGGCATTCCCACATAGTTCCAATCTGACCTGTGCTATTTTCTGCCAACACGGTCTCAAATTTCCATTTCTCCAAATTTTTACTAGAAAAAAGTACAACCTGACCTTTCTGCTCTGAGTTCTTATTTCCAACAATCAGATAATAGTTTTCCCCTTTTTTCCACACTTTCGGATCTCTGAAATCAATCTTGCTACAATCCGCAGGCAGCATATCTCCGGTTATAACAGGATTTTGGGGTGATTTCACATAGATTTCTCCGTCTCCATACGCAATACACTGATTCTGTCGTTCTTGAATACTTCCATTCTCCATCTGCACATTGCTGACTCCGGTATAGATGAGTACATGTTTTCCATCCTTTTCCACTGCACTTCCTGAAAAACATCCTCGTTTGTCATATTCCTGATCCGGAGCAAGTACGGATGGCATATTCTTCCAATGAATCATATCATCTGAAACACTGTGTCCCCAGTGCATTGGTCCCCACTCAGTTGTATACGGATGATATTGATAAAAAAGATGAATCTGTCCCTGATACCAGGAAAATCCATTTGGATCATTGATCCATCCCACTGGAGCAGCTACATGAAATGCCGGTTTTTCTTCTACCGGAATTTTCTCTTGTTCTGCTTTTTCATATTCATTGGCTTTCTTTAATTCAATACTCATAATGTCTCCTATTCTTTCCCCTGTTCACTCTTCAAGGATTCTTGATACTTGTCAAAATACTTCTGCTTGATTGCAAGATAATCAGACAATCCATATTGTTCCATTTTCTTTAAATAGCTGTCCCACTCTTTTTCAATTCCGCCATTTAAGATCCAATCTGCTTTTTTCTGTTCTGCATATTTTTTGATATCTGTATCGTATTGAGTCACTTTATTTGTGTCTTCAATGCTCATAAACACATTTGGATATACATATTTACTGTGCATATCTTCCAAATAAGTCTCATGCATATTGTCCAGACGCCATTTTGCATCCGCAGGCTGTGTCACATAAACATCGTAATATTCATTTAATACTGCTAACGGTCCATTCACTGACTGAGCTTCTCTGACTTCTACCGGAGACTCATTTCCAAGATCCATATGCTTTAACATTTTCTCTCCATCCTTGTTCGTTCCCATCGCGAAAATATTAAAGGAATCTTTTTCTCCATATGTTCCCCAATTGTTCTGTGGAGATTGTAAAGGCGCATACATCTGATCAATCCACGCCGCTGCCAGTGCTGTGTTTTTACAGCTGGTTGTCAGCACGCAGCGTCCTCTGTCAAATCCACTTGTCTCACTGTTATTCTGTCTGGTGATATTCACCAGACCATTCGGACCAGCCAATACCGGAAGCATCACATAATCCTCATAATTATCAATATTCGAGATATCCCATGTAAAACACAGACCATACCGGTGGTTTTTTCCTTTCGCCACATAAGTAGACCATTCCTGCGTAAAAGCTTCCGGATCAACCAATTTCTGCTCTACCAGTTCGTGCAGCCACTGAATACCTTCTTTATAGCCTTCCTGTACAGTGGTATAAATAACCTTGCCCTCATCTGTCACTGCAAAGTGATCCCCAGTGTCTCCATATCCCTCACCAAATCCATTGATCAAAATTGCAGGATCCTGATCTCCATTGTTGATGATAAAGGACATCGGTATCACATCTCCCTCTATGTCAAATTCTGACTTTAGTTCTTCCGCATGATCCCGGAACGCAATTAATACCTTTTCCAGTTCCTCTGTTGTTTCAGGTACTTTCAATCCAAGAAAATCCAGCCATTTTTTATTGATATACGGAATATTCCCAATCGCCTGAATTGCTTCTTTCCCTTCCCCCAGCTGTTCGATCCAGGGGAAAGAATAAATATGTCCGTCCGGGGCTGTACACATTGTTCTGTATTCCGGATATTTTTCAAAAATAGCCTTCAGATTCGGCATATATTTATCAATCAAATGCTCTACCGGAATAATAATCCCCTGTTTTGCATAACGAAGGAGATCATAATCATTCATTCCCGCATTAAAGAGCCCATCCGGCAGATTTCCAAACTGTGCCAGTGCCAGATTTTTCTTATCCGCAAACTGGTCTGCCACAAAGCAGGTCCAGTCAATATGTACATTCGTCTGTTTTTCCAACCGTTTGAAGATTGTTCGCTCGTTCGGCTCCTGTGTAGATGTTGCAGGAGCACTGGTGATAAATGATAATTCTGCTTTTTCTTTCAGAGGAAACTCCACGTCTTCGACTGGTGTATCCGGATTGATCTCTGCCTCCATCCTTTCTTTGCTTCCACATCCCGTCATTGAAAATACAAGCACAAGAGAAAGACTTGCCGCAATAATCGATTTGATTCTTTTTTTCATAGCTGCACCTCCTAACCATCTAACCTTTTACCGAACCGACCATGATTCCCTTATCGAAATATTTCTGGAAAAACGGATACATGATCAAAAGCGGCAAACTGGATACAACAATCGTCGCATATTTCAGTAATTCTGCTACTTTTGCCATTTCTGCTGTACTCTGGATATCCGCAATCATACCCGGCTGTGGCGTATTTTGTACCAAAATCGAACGTAGTACAAGCTGCAATGGCTGTAAATTGGCATCATTCAGATAGATCATTGCATCAAAATAGCTGTTCCACATTCCCACAAAAGACCATAGTGCCAAAACTGCAATGATCGGTTTACACACCGGAAGCATGATCCGGAAAAAGTGCTGGATTTCATTTGCTCCGTCAATAGCAGACGCTTCTCGAAGTTCTTTTGGAATAGACTGATAATACGTTCTCGCCAAAATCATATTCCATACATTGAATGCTCCCGGAAGCAAAATCGCCCAGACCGTATTTACCATATGGAGCTGATTCACCAGAATAAATGTAGGTATCAGACCGCCGCCAAAAAACATGGTGATGATAAAAACAGTATTAAAAAACTTTCTTCCCACAAATTCTTTTTTAGACATTGGATACGCTGCCAATAAAGTTACAAAAACTGAAATTACAGTAAATGCTGTTGAATAAAAGAACGAATTCAAAAATCCTCTCCATATCATTTCATTTTCAAGCACTCTTCTATATGCATCCAGTGTCCAGTCTTTAAATTTGAAGCTGATTCCCTGGCTGTTCAATACATTCGGATCCATAAAAGAAGCAACCACAACATAGACCAGCGGAATGAGTATCGCAAGTACAAAAATCCCCAAAACCGCATAACCAAACCCTAAAAGCACTTTATCCGAAGTGCTAAGTTTCATTTTTCTTCTTGTTTCCATCTTCGTACCTCCTAAAGACCTTCCCCGTCATTGAGTTTCTTTACAATCCAGTTTACTGCGATCAGAAGGATTACATTAATAATCGAATTGAACAATCCCACTGCTGTCGAATATCCATAATCTCCATTTAACAGACCGATTCGATATACATAAGTAGAGAGGATCTCAGATGCTGGAAGATTCATATCTGTCTGCAACGCAAATGCCTTTTCAAATCCAATGCTCATAATATTTCCTGCCTGCAAAATAAACTGGATGACAATAATATTTTTGATTGCCGGAAGTTCTACATACCAAATCTGCTGTAAAATATTTGCACCATCTACAATTGCTGCCTCTTCCAGATCTTTGCTCGCATTTGACAGCGCTGCAGTATACATGATCGATGCCCATCCTGCTGTCTGCCAGATTCCGCTGGCGATATAGATTGTACGAAACGATTCTGGCATTGTCATCCAATTGGTATCAATCCCCAACACCTGATTGATTGGTCCTACCGGAGAAAGAAACATACGGATCATACCACAGAGAACGATTACGGAAATAAAATTCGGTGCATAGATCAGTAACTGAATCTTCTTTCGAATTCCTGCTTTTCTAATGCGGTTTAAAAGTAATGCAAGAATAATCGGTACCGGAAAGCCCCATAGTAATCCATATGCACTCAGCTTCAACGTGTTCATCAGATAATTCATAAAATCTGGTGATGACAAAAAACGCTGAAAATATTCCAACCCTACCCATTCACTTCCAAACACACCGTCAATCACATTATAATCCTCAAATGCGATCAGCACTCCACTCATTGGAATGTACTTGAAAATAATCGTCAAAAGAAGTGCCGGCATTAGAAAGAATAAGTATAACTGCCAGTTTTTTCTGACATACTGTAGCTTTTGTTTTGCTGTCTGCTTCACCGGAACCGCTTTCTTGTTTGTAAATGTCCTCATTTCTTTTTTCCTCCCTTTTTCTTTTTAATAAGCCGATTATGAAACCGGTAAAGTAACCGGTTACTTTTAATTTGATATTACACCAAATCATCTAACATGTCAACATATTTTCATAAATACATGTTCTTTGTTCACCAAATTTTAGTCTTATTGCATAACCGGTTCCGTAACCAGTTATTTCTTAATTGCTTTTTTCTACTGTTCTTGCTATACTGAAAGTAGTTTACAGAAAACAGGAGTTGTTATATTATGGGCAAAAAGAAAGTAACCTTTGCAGATATTGCAAAATACACAAACTTTTCCAAAACTACGATTTCAAGATATTTTAATAATCCAGATTCTCTTACTTTAGAAAATCAGGAAAAAATCGCAAAGGCTCTGGATGATCTTGGATATCAGGAAAATAAGCTTGCCAAAGTTCTGGCAAATGGGAAAAGCGAATTTATAGGAATCATTATTCCCAATCTATATCTGCACTACTATTCTGAAATGTTGAATCAGCTTTTGTCCAGTTACAGTGACTACCACTATAAATTCCTTGTATTCGTAAGCAGTGACAAAAAGGAACTGGAACAACAGTACCTGGATGAATTGATGTCTTATAAAATTGAAGGTCTGATTATATTGAGCCATACTTTTTCTTCCGAGGAGCTTGCTTCCTATCACATTCCTATCGTCGCAATTGAACGGGAAGCTGAGCATATCTGTAGCGTAGACACAGACAACTATATGGGAGCTGTACAGGCAACCACTCTGCTGATCCGCAATCAATGTGATGTACTGATTCATGTAAATGTTCCTGTACCTGAACACGTTCCTGCTTATAACCGTATCCGAGGATTTGAAGATACTTGTAAGGAACATCACATTCCATATGAACTAATGCTTCAGGATCTTGGCTATACTTATGAAACTACTTATATAGCGATCAGACAGGTGTTTCAAAAAATAGACAGCACCTATTCCGGAAAGAAAAAAGGGATCTTTCTTTCAAATGATACTTACGCAAATATATTTTTGAACCTGCTTTTCCAAAAATATGGAAAATTACCGGAAGATTACCAAATCGTAGGCTTTGATAATTCTCCGATTGCCAACGAAGCAATTCTCCCAATTACTACGATTGGCCAACAGATTGATAAAATTGCAAAAACTGCAATGGAGCTTTTGATTTTGCAGATGGATGAGATGAAAAAAAGAAAACCTACCCCTTTAGAAAATCCCATTCATAAACAAATCACCCCTGTTCTGATTCGCCGTGAGACTACAGATTCCTGATTAGAGATAACTTTTACTGGACTGATTTAAATTTATTTTCACAAAGGAGACCTGTATGAGCAACCGACATTATCTGATCAATTCAGAAGATCTTCAAAATCTGAATGCCAGATTACTTTCCATTGCTTTCTCCAAAGACGAAGGTGACTGGAAAAGTATTATGCATACACATCATTTTACGGAACTCTTATTTGTAGTCAGTGGAGAAGGCAGCTTTTCTTTTAACCAGGAGCAATCGCCTCTACGCCGGGGAGATCTGGTCATCATCCCGCCTTACACAGAACATACCGAACGTTCCTCTCAAAATCATCCGCTGGAATATTATGTGCTCGGAATTGATGGAATTTCATTCCTGTCCCAAAAAGACAGAGAATGCGCACAGGTATTCTGCAATTTTGAGCATGATCCCAGTATTCATGAACTGTTCCGCCAGATGCTCTACGAAATCCGGACCGCACAATACGGTTCTCAGACCATCTGCCAGCATCTGCTTGAGATCCTGATTCTGAAAATCATACGATCCCAACAGCTCATTCCAGTATCGATCAACTCGATCCGAATGACAAAGGAATGTGCCCAGATCAAAGAATACCTGGACTCGAACTATGCAGAACACATTACGCTGGACACGCTGACCGGTTTGACACATATGAACAAATATTATATGGTGCACTCTTTTACAAAATATGCCGGACTCTCCCCGATTCAGTATCTGAATCAGACGCGTCTGAAGCGCGCACAGCATTTGCTGAAAAATACCAACTATTCGATTTCTGATATTGCGTCCTCCACCGGATTTTCTTCCCAGTCCTATTTTACACAGATTTTCCGAAAGAATTTTAATATGACACCGGTGAAATACCGGCAGGAACATGCAAAGAATTAAATTTGATATCTGAATGCCCGGATGGGTACACAAAAAGGAACGCTCTCACAGAACTTTCTATGATCGCGTTCCTTTTTCTTTTATTTTATCAATCCCTAAATCTCATACCACTTAATTTCATTTGCTTCCATATCCAGATCAAAGCAGCTTCCGTCTCCGCGGTACACAGTTGTGCTCTGTGGCTCATAAGTATTATTTACTACACAGTATTTTCCATTCTTCACATACGCATGTACTTCTACATTGTAGTTTGTACTGAACCACTTATGCAGATCTTCTTCATCATGAGAAGACCAGATGATAGAACGATATAACAGTCTGCTGTTTTCAAAGCTGTATGGAAGTCCGCTGATGTAAACGCAGCGTCCCTGTCCAAACTCATTGACTGCAAGCTGTACTTCTTTGTCAATCTGTTTGACGATCGTTGTACCGTCCAGTGCAAAGATGCTCTTTTTGCCTTCTCCGAAGTCGATCTCCCCTTTACAGTCTTCTGTGATGAAGTGCTCATGCTCTTCCCAGTTGTATTTATCCATGTTCAGTGTAAATCCTGTCTCTTTTTCTACACCCATCATCGTTGCAAGCTGGAAGAAGTGACCTTCATACTGATGAGCAGCCGGCTCTCCGACTCCGATAAATCCGCCGCCATTGTAAACAAATTTCTTGATTGCTGTGACAATCGTCTCATCCGTCCAGTTGTCTCCGCCTGTGTATGCAGTATCTGCATCACCGATATTCAGTACCACATCGATGTCATCTAAAATTGCCGGATTCTCACGGATATCATCAAAACTGATAAATCTGACATCAAACGGAGCACCGCTGAGGGCTTCGATTACACCTGCATAAGAGTAGTTCTGTTTGTAGTAGATCGCATGATGTACCATATGATTTCCCCATGCACGCATCTTGCCCCAGCAGTTTAATACTGCGACCTTCTTGATGCAGTATGGCGTCGTTCCTTTGATATTTGTATACAGGGTACGGAATTCGTTGCAGACACTCTCTACATAATCGATAAATTCCGGGAACTCCATCGCCAGTTTTAAGTATCCGCCGTATCCGATACGGTCGATCGGTTTTCTTAAAATCGCACGTCTTGCAGTTACCCAGTTGACTTTTGCTTCCTTGACCGGATCTCCGCCTTCATGGAACGTATCCGGGAAGAAGTATGGCAAGAATCTTCCTTCTGTATATTTCACCCCGTCAATATCACTGATAAGACGCAGTGTCGCACCGTTTCCAACACTTCCTACGACTGCATCCAGACCGATGGTCTTGAACTCATCCATAAATGGTTCCATTCCGATCCAGTGATCTCCAAGGAACATCATGGCTTCTTTTCCACATTCATGTGTGATATCTACCATCTCTTTTGCAAGCTTGGCAACCTCTCTTCTTTGGAATGCCTGAAAATCCTTAAATTCTTTGGATGGAATCCGATACGTATTGTTCATATATCCCTGATCGATAATAAATTCCGGACGGAACTTATATCCGACTTCCTGTTCAAACTGCTCCAGAATATATGGACTTACTGATGCAGAATATCCATACCAGTCTACATAACGCTCTCTCGCCAGTTCATCAAAGATCAGTGTAAACTGATGGAAAAATGTCGTATAACGGATCACGTCGATATGTGGATTGTCCTGGATATATTTTCTGAGACGCTCCATGGAATATTTGTGTGTCTTTGGCTGACGCACATCAAATGTGATCTGCTTTTCAAAGTCTGTCCATCCGTTTGTCACCGCATTGTACATATGTACCGGATCCCACATAATATAGGCAAGAAAACTTACTGTATAATCATGAAATGCCTTTGCACTGTGGATTGTCACATCCCCACTCTCGCTGTCATAGCTCCACTGCTCTGTCGGAACTACTTCTCCCGTGGTACGGTCAATCACTTCCCACCATCTTGTGATATCATCATGGTCATTGACCTTCAGCATATCCGGATACAGATGGTTCATCAGATGAATGGATAACTCCTCTTCCACTGCTGTATAAAAAGGAGTCATAATATACATCTGCTGAATCTCTTCCGGATTTGCCTTTGCCCATGCGTTGTCTTTTCTGGTTGTATAATAAGTAGAATATACTTTTGCATCTACATTCTTTAATTCTTCTGGATAATCGGTTCCGTCACAGTCACGGATCGCATCCGCCCCCCAGCGCTTTACCAAATCCAGTGTTTCCGGCACAACGTCCACATCTGTAGGGATCGTAACCCTTCCGCTCGTACACTCTTTCAAAATGATTCTCCTCTCTCTTCTCTGTTATAGTATACTTTGTATAAATCAAGAATAGAAGAAAACCCTGCTTTCGTCAATTTGCTTCTTGCTTTCATTTTTAGCATTCTTGCTGTTGTATTTTTTTCGTGTTGAAACTGATAATTTTATTCGAATTTTACATCCTCCCGCTCCAGAGAAATATAAATTTTCGTTCCCACTCCGACACGGGATTGGGCCCGGATGCTGTGTCCTAATTTCTGTATGATCGTCTTGCACAGGTACAGACCGATTCCCGTAGATTTCTGGTGCTCTCTTCCGTTATATCCGGTAAATCCACGCTCAAAAATACGCGGAAGATCTTCCGGGGCGATTCCGATTCCAGTATCCTCCACCACCAGCTCCGTACCTTTTATATAAATGGAAATGCACCCTTTCTCCGTATCCCCATCCAGAGATCCCATCCCCTGTGCCTTCAGCGGGCGGATTTCGTCCGATGAGGTATATTTCAGGGCATTGGACAGTACCTGCTCGATCACGAACAGCAGCCACTTTTCATCGGTGAGCACCATCTGCCTGCTGTCCTGAAAATTCAGATGGATCTTTTTCAAAATAAAGATCTGGGAATATTTGCGAACTGCCTGCCGCACAATATCACCGATCGGATACCACTGGAATTTCAGATCATTCCCCATATCCTCCATCCGCAGATAAGACAGTACCATTCCCACATATTCTTCCGTCTGAAAAATCTTCATTTTCATCTCATTTAGAAAATTCAGTGTCTCCTCTGCATGTTCCTCAAATTCCATTGCCTGTTCTTCAAAAGACTGGATCAGAAGATGCATGGCGGAAATCGGTGTCTTGATCTGATGCACCCACAGACTGTAATAGTCAGATGCGTCCTTTTTGCTGAGGAGTACTTCGTTTTCCAGCATCTCTCTCCATGCAAAAATTGTCTCCGTGATTTCCTGATATTCTGCCTCAATCCGGCTCTTTGGATCCGGAAACTCTTTCAATTCATGCGGAAGCGCCGCAGACAGATCCAGCAGACTCTGATACCGCTTCCGATAAAACCAGAAATTCAGCGCTCCCACAAATAAAAGCCAGATTGCAGAGAGCTCTGCTCCATACCCGATCACGTCAAAGGGAACTTCTTTTAACCAGAGTAGTATACAGAAGATCACAAGCATTACGGCATATACTCCGATAACCGGAAGTTTTTCTTTCAAATAAGAAATCAATAATCTCATTCTATCACGTACCCGATTCCTTTCTTTGTAGCAATAAAATCACAGATTCCAATACTTTCCAGTTTCTTTCTGAGTCTGGTCATATTTACAGTCAGTGTGTTGTCATCAATAAACTCATCGCTCTCCCAGAGACGTTCCATGATCCGATCCCTTTTTACGATCTTTCCCGCATTCTCCATCAGGATCTGCAGGATTTTGAAATCATTTTTCGTCAGCTCCATACGCTCTCCGTGAAATGTCACTGCCGCATCGTTCAGATTTAAGATCACATCCCGATACTCCAGCACATTTAACTGCCCGGTAAAAGAATACGCTCTCCTTAATAATGCCTGGATCTTTGCGGTCAGGACATTCAGATCAAATGGTTTTTCCACAAAATCATCCCCACCCATGTTCATTGCCATCACGATATTCATATTGTCACTTGCGGATGATAAAAACAGGATCGGCACACTGGAGATCTGACGAATCTGGGTACACCAGTGAAATCCATTATAAAACGGCAGAATAATATCCATGATCACAAGCTGCGGATCAAACGCTGTATACTCCTCCTGTACGCGTTTGAAATCCTGCACACATGCCACCTCATAATCCCACTTTTCCAGATGTTCTTTCATTTTATCCGCGATGACACGGTCATCTTCCACAATCAGTATTTTATACATCGTCTTCCCCTTTCACGCTCTTATATATAGAAATAATATCCTTGCTTTTGCTCACTGTCAACGACAAGAATACTCACCTTTAGAAAGTCTTTAGAATTCTTAAGTTTATATATATTGACCGTATATATTATATTTTCTATAATATGCTCAAAAGATAGATATACGGTTTTCTTACCTATCAAATATACGAAAGGAAGGGATTGATTTTATGACATTTACACTCAACACACCCATGTTTGATTTTCTTGTTCTTTCTATTATCGCCGAGGGTGATGCCTATGGATATCAGATCAGCCAGATCATCAAACGAGTATCTGACACCAAAGATTCTGCCCTGTATCCGATTTTAAAGAAATTACAGGAAAACGGCTATGTAGAGACCTATGACCAGCAGTTTCAGGGACGGAACCGCAAATATTATAAGATTACACAAAGCGGAAAGATCCGGCAGGAACACCTAAAAAAGGAATGGAAAGAGTACATTACGATCATTGACGATATTGTAAATGGAGGAATGGGAAATGACTAAGAAAGAGTATATGAAAAAACTTGCATACCAGCTTCGTCGTCTTCCTAAAGAGGATTTCGATAAAGCAATGGACTACTTTGAAGAATATTTTGAAGATGCAGGCATCGAAAACGAGCAAAAAGCCATCAAGGACCTGGGCGCTCCGGAAGAAGCGGCTTCCGCACTGATTCTGGATCTGGCACAGGAAAATGCTGTCAAACCGCCAAAAACAATGAAACGGCGCTTTTCCGCTTTATGGATCGCTATTCTGGCACTTTTTGCTGCCCCGATCGCCCTGCCTCTGGCACTTGGGATTCTGGCCGTGATCGGAGCTGTCATTCTGGGAATCCTGGCAGTTGTTGGCGGTATCTTAATTTCCGCACTTGCCGCAATAGCAGGAAGCGTACTCGGCATTATCGGAGGGATTGCAATTATCCCGCAGACCTTTGGCGGAGGACTGGTCACCATCGGTCTCTCTCTGATGCTGATCGGATGCGGCATTCTGGTGACATATTTCACCATATTACTGGCTCGCTGGGCAATCATCAAACTTGCCGGACTGCTCGGCAGACTTGTCAAAAAAGGAGGACGAAGACATGAAGAAAAGTAAAAAAATCATTCTGACACTTTCTGCAGTCACACTGACTGCCGGTGTTCTTTTAACCGGAATCGGATATATGAAGGGCGGTCGGTTTGGATTCGTCTTCTCTGACGGCAAATTTATCTCTGCTGACAGTATGGAAGAGGAGAAACAACCATTCATTCTGGAAAAAAAGAAGCTGGATTCTGTAAAAGACATTGACATTAAAATTTTATCCTATGCCAACATCCGGATTCTGCCGTCTGCAGACAACTCCTTTTACCTGGAGTATAATCTGCCCGGTGAATACCCGGAGCCGGCTTTCTCCTGTACGGACGGCAAGCTCACCCTGACTCAGGAGAACCGGGAGCCCATTGCCATCATAGGATTTGGTTTTCACGATTCCCAAAGCTCCGAACGCGAAGTGACACTGTACGTTCCCCCAAAAGCGGAATTAAACAGCTGCAAGCTCTACAGTGACTCCGGAAATATCCAGGCGTCGGATCTTACTGCCTCCGATTTTGGCATCGGATGTGACTATGGAGATGTCACACTTAAGAATATCAAAAGCAAGGGATCGCTTGCTCTGAATTTAAGTGCCGGACAGCTAAATGCTGATACACTCTCCGGAAAGACAGTCACGATTTACAATGACAGCGGGAACATTTCTCTGGATTCCTGCACTTCGGATGATCTTCATCTCGAAACGGACTACGGAGATATCCAGCTTGATAACGCTGCTGTGAAAAATGCATCCGACATGACTTTAGACTCCGGAACCCTCACGATCAAAAACAGTGCTCTGGGCACCGCCAGAATCACCAATGATAGTGGAACTATTTTTCTGGCTCAAGTAACCGGAAAATCCCTGGAGGCAACTTCGGAATATGGGGATATTTCCCTGACAGATACCCAACTTTCTGATAACGCTGTTTTAACTCTGGATTCCGGTAATCTTTCGGCGGATACCAGCAGCGTAAAAAAGATTTCTGTAAAAAATGACAGCGGCAGTATTTCTCTGAATCAATTTTCCAGTGAAAATGCGGACTTTACGTTATCCTATGGTGATCTGGATCTGATTGCCACAAAACTTGGCTCTCTTAGCTGCAAGAGCGAAAACGGAGATGTTGACATACAACTGCCGGACAAATTTGATTCCTACGGATTTAATCTTCTTACAGAATACGGAGATATCTCACTCCCTTCCGGTAAGACTGACGGCATTGTTTCTGATGAAGACGACTCCTCCGAAGTTTCCTACAGTGCAAATCCAGAGGCAAAAAATAAAATTCAGGTAGAATGTGAAAGCGGAAATATCCAGATCCGTTAGCAGGAAAGACGACTGACTCCACTTTCTGAAAAAGTGGAGCCGCCGTCTTTTTTCTTGTTTAAAAGTATCTCATATTTTCATTCTCTGCTCCTTCTATTTGCACTGTCTTTGTCGCCACAGCCTCCCGAAAAGCCTGATCATGCTCGACCAGAAGCATCGTCGGGGAGAATTCCCGGATCAGTTGTTCGATCTGCATCCTTGAATACAGATCCACAAAATTCAGCGGTTCATCCCACACATATAAATGTGCCTGTTCGCAGAGACTTTTTGCGATCAGCACCTTTTTCTTCTGTCCACCGGAAAAATCCTGTATTTCCTTTTCAAACTGAGTCCTCTCAAAATCCAGTTTCCGCAGGATTGCTTTGAATAAAGCTTCCTCGATCTGGCTCTTTTTCGCAAAATCAGAAAGTGTCCCCTGCAAATGTGACGTATCCTGCGGTACATAAGAAATGACAAGTCCAGATCCCATCGTAATCGTCCCTGTATGCTCCAAAGCTTCTCCCGCCACGAATTTGAGCAGGCTGCTTTTCCCACTTCCGTTACTTCCATCCAATACCACCCGTTCTCCTCGATGGACTGAAAAGGACACCGGACAGCTGACCGGATTTCCCCCATAGCAAACTGCCGCATCCAAAAACGTAACCAGTGTATCCGAACGGTATTGCAACGGAAGCAGTTTTAGCTCCTCTGCCCGCTCCCTGTTTTTCAAAAGACCTGACTTCTGCTCGATTGCTTTTTGCTGTCTTGCCTCGATCGATTTGGCACGTTTCATCATTTTCGCGGACTTATGTCCGATATACCCCTTATCCGCTGCCCCGGTTTTGGATGCTTCCACTCGATCTGACCATCCTTGTGTACGTTTTGCTGACTGCGAAAGCCTTCGGATATCCTTTTTCAAAGATTCATTCTGTGCTTCTTCCAGTCGCTGCTGTTGTTCAAAATTTTGAAGAAACGCAGAAAAAGTACCGCTCTGTACTTCAATATTACTTCGATTCAAAGATAAAATATGATCCACACACCCATCCAGGAAACACCTGTCATGGGACACCAGAATAAATCCCTTCTTTTTTCTCAAATACTCCGATACAATCTGTCTGCCATGTGTATCCAGATGATTGGTCGGCTCATCGATCAACAGAAAATGTCCTTCATTCAAAAACAGTGCTGCAAGAAGGACTTTCGTCTGTTCTCCGTTGGAAAGTGTCTCAAAAGGACGCCAAAGCACTTCTTCATCCACTTCCAGAGCGTAAAGTTCCTTCCGTATCTGCCACTCTTCTGCCTGCGGACACACCTCATTCAGTACTTCCATCGTCCACTTTTTTGTATCTTTTACCGGATACGGAAAATAATCAAACCGGACTGATTTTATAATTTTCCCCCGATACTCATACTGATCCATCAAAAGATTTAAAAACGTCGTCTTTCCTCTGCCATTTCTCCCCACAAATCCCAGTTTCCAGTCTGTGTCGATCTGAAAACTCACATTTTCAAAAATAGGATCATAACTGGACGGATAAGAAAACGTAAGATTTTCTACTTTTATCATCGACATTGCTCCTACCTCCTAACGTCAAAAAAGCTGCAAGAAAGTCAATTCCTGCAGCTTCTCATAGCACAAACCATCCCCATATCAGACGTATGCGGCCAATGATCCATATCTGTGAACAAGACTCTTAACTTTCCTGCAAAAAGGCGCAATCATTGCGTATCTGCACAATCACTGCTGTTTTCCATTCTACTTGCAAGAAAAATTAATCATCCTTCCACCTCTTTCATTTCAAATCTGTTTCTAACATATCACAAGATGAAAAAACAGGCAAGCCTTTTTTTGCCTGCCTGTCAGAACTCTTTGTTTCGATTACAGCTCTTCTTCCCACTGTGCTTCTTTAAACCCAACAAGAACGCTCTCTTTTGTCACAACAATCGGACGCTTTACGAGCATTCCGTCTGAAGCAAGCAGTGCCAGCTGTTCGTCCTCGCTCATTTCCGGAAGTTTATCTTTTAGCTTTATCTCTTTGTAAAGAATCCCGCTTGTATTAAAGAAGCGCTTAAGAGGAAGCCCGCTTCTCTGATACCATTCTTTTAACTCTTCCAGTGACGGGTTATTCTCTTTGATATCTCGTTCTTCATAAGAAATCTGATGCTCATCCAGCCACTTTTTGGCACGTTTACATGTGGTGCATTTCGGATAGTGTACAAATAACATCATTCTGTCTTCCTTTCTTTTCATATTAGATTTCGTTTGTATTCTATATCGTTTTTCAAACTTTTGCAATTACTTATTTCTGGGATTCTTTCACAATCCGCAGTCTTACCCATGCTCCTTTCATCCTCGTAGAGTTGGCCAATGCAAGACTTCCTCCGTTTTCTTTTGCAAATTGCTCTGCCAGATACAAGCCCATCCCGTAATGTTTCCTGGAATGTCTGCTTTTGTCTCCCTGATAAAACAGTTTTTTTGCAGACTGCAGATCTTCCGCCGAAAATCCGCTCCCCTCATCCTCTACGGAAATTTCCAGTTGTTCATTTCCCTCCGATATACAGATTCGTATCATTCCTCCCTGTGGCGTATATTCGATTGCGTTATATACCAGATTTTCCCAGGACCGTATCAACAGTTTCTCATTGACACAGATCCACTTTGGAAGATTTTCACATTCAAACTGAATCGTTTGCTTCTTCCCGGCAGCTGCCGCTTCGATCCGCTCTCTGAATTGTCCTGTCAGTTCTCGTATGTCCACCTGTTCTTTTTTGTACATCTGATAACCTCCTGTGGAGATCATCTCCTGCAAAATCTGCAGATATTCTTCGATTCCCTGAATTTCCTGTTCCAATGCAAGGCTGTACTTTTGTGCTTCTTTCAGACTCTCTGCCTCTTCCATCAACTGTACGTTCCCCCGGATCACAGTCAAAGGCGTCTTCAGATCATGCGCCAGCGCTCCCATCTGCTCTTTTCTGGCTGATTCAAGCTCCCACTGCTTCATCAGAGACTCTTTCAGTGTATCCCGCATTTTTCCGAACGTCTCCAGGATTTTCTTGATTTCCAGAACCTGAGAATCCGGACATGGAAATTCCAGATCCTGATGCTCAATTTTTTCTGTCATCCATTCAATTTTTTGAAGTTCTTGTTTAATCTTTCGGCTGAAATATCGGATCAAAAACATCACTTCCGCACAAAAAATCAAAAGCGCTGCCAGCAAAAGTAATTCCAGAACATGCGGAAACCGTTCTCGGAGTGCCGGATTTCCAAATTGAACACGAAGCTGATAGGATACCAGACAGATTTCCTCTTCTCTCTGGAATCGTTTCAGATATCCGCTGCTGATTTCATTTTTTTCTTCCAGAACAGCTTCCCATACTTCTTCTCTTTCTGCTTCTGTAAACGTTCCGTAAATCCACCTGCCTGAATTGTCAAACACTCCAAACCTGGTTCCGTATGGAAGCATTTTTTTCTCCACTTTTTCTGCTGTCTGGATTTCTTCCCTTTTTTGCTCCAACTGCTGTTCATCATAATTAGCGGGATGTATCACCGCCTTTATGGTCAAAATCTGGACAACCACTCCCAAAACCAGTATCGTTGCTGCTCCTGCAAGTAAAAAACTAAACAGAAAACGTCTGAAAATCCCTGAAATATTCTTTTGCCTTACTCCCACTTGTACCCGATCCCCCACACTGTCTGTATATTCTTCTTCCCATATCTGGCAAATTTTGCCCGAATATTTTTCACATGCTCTGTAATTGCGGAGCTGTCACTTTCTCTCTCATATCCAAATACACGCTCAAAAATTTTCTCTTTGGAAAAAACCTGTCCATGGTTCAATGCCAGAAGCTCACTGATCTCATATTCACTTTTCGTCAGAGGAATTTTCTCTTCCCCCACCCGAACACTCTTCCCCGCCAAATCAAAACGTACTCCTGAAATTTCCACTGCATGTGTTTTTTCTCTGGCTTCTCTTCGCAAATGTGCCGCAACCCTTGCCCGGAGTTCTCCGATTCCAAACGGCTTACAGATATAATCATCTCCACCGGAACCAAGCCCTTCCATGATACTTTTTTCCTCCGCTTTTGCTGTCAGAAACAAAATCGGGCAGTCCACATACCGTCTGATCTTTTTGCACCAGGTAATGCCGTCTGTTCCCGGCATCATGATATCCAGCAAAATCAGATCATAGCGAATCAAGTCCTTTTCCTTTATCACCTCTGTATTTTCACATACACTCACTCGATGTCCGTCTTTTTCCAATGCATTCTGAATCAGATTTCGAATCCCTTCTTCATCATCTACCGCCAATATCCATGCCATTTTGACTCCTCTTTCCTGTCATTGTGAAATGCTTTTCCTGTCGTGATACTGTATCCAGATACACCAGAGGATCAGCCCTGTTATCGTCATTCCCACCATTGAGAGAACGCCTGTCCTGATCTGTTCTTTCAGCATTTCTCCTGCCATTTTAAACCATTCGCTCTCTGTTTTCCATTTTACATAATACAACAGCAGATGTCCACTCCATCCACATGGAAGCCACATCCAGAGTCCGTCTCCTAATCCGGTAAAGAGCAGTGCTGCAATCAGACTCTGTGTCACCCCTGCTGCCAGACAGGCTCCACTTCCGAAACGCATTGCCAGAAAAAAGTGCAGCAGATAAATTCCTGCCTGCGTTATCCACAAGATCAGCCCGCATATAAGATATTCTTTTACCGACAGGTTCCACGCAGTTTTCGTTCCCCAGATGCCCATTCCAAAGAGTAAAAAAGCAAGCAGTGATGCCGCCAGCCCGAGAATCCAAAGTGTGAGTATCTTTCTCAACGCTGCGCCCCAGCGCAATGTTGACACACACAGCAGATTTTGAAAATTTCCCGCCTTTAATTCCTGCATCACAGACTGCATACAGATGATCGCAGAAACAGACGGGTACACGATCGCGAGTGTTTCTGCATAAAATTCCAGTACACTCTGCCATTCTCTTTTGGCAGCCACTCCATACAATAAAAACAATCCCGCGCCTGCAACAGGAACTCCCAAATGGATCCAGAAAATCCAGGTTCCTTTCAATTTTAAGAATTCACTTCCCACCAGTTTTTTTATTTTTCCCATCCGACTTCCATCCTCCTCTGATACCATCTTGCTGTCATAGCTGTCAACAGGGCAAATAATCCCATACTGAGTAAGATTCCCGGAACGATCACACTCTTTTCCAGTACCTGCGGCGTAAACATGACACTTTCCGGCACTGCCGGAAGTCCGTTTGGCAGTATTTGAAGAACCGGACACATCAGCCTTGGCAAAATTGCAAACGGATTCATCCACCATCTGGATCCTGTTGTCCAAACAGTCGAAAGAATCGAATTCGCTCCCATCCCAAGTAAAAAGGTCAGGACCATCCCCGTCTTTTGATAACAAAACATCCACAAAGGAATCTGCCAGCATATCGCGCAGACTAACAGTCCCCATGCTGCTGCCACAGTAATCGGGGAAAACAGATTTCCTCCTGTAAATAATTGTTTCAAAACCAAACTGATTCCGGCCACCGCCGCTGCGATCATTCCTGTACTTACAATGATCTGCCCAATGCAGCTGACAACCTTTGCTATCCAGATCTTCCCTGCTGATACAGGAAGCATCTGCACTGCTCTGTACTTCAGACGTTTCTCCCTCCGGCAGATAAAAATACTGCCTGCGATTACCTGGATTGGAAGGAAACACATATACCACCAGTTATACTGATTCATCTGATAATATGCTGCATTTCCAAACGAAAAATATACGGAACATAAAATCGATATTGTAGGAAAAATAACCATCAGTCTTGCCCATTCGGAATGTCTGTTTTTCAGAAGCTCTGCCTTGATATATGCTCTCATATCCGTTCACCCCCTGTTTCTGCTCACAATTTCCGTGAACAATTCTTCCAGATTTTCCTGCTGTCCACCCTGATATCCCAATACTCCATTTGCCAGGATTCCAATGTAGTCTGCCGTTTGCTGGATTTCACCTAAAATATGGCTGGAGACAAGTACTGTCATCCCACTTTCTGCAAAGGAAACCAGCATTTCCCGAAGCTGACGGATTCCAAACGGATCCAGTCCGTTCGCCGGTTCGTCCAGGATCAGAAAATCCGGGTCATTTAACAATGCCACCGCAATTCCCAGCCGCTGCTTCATTCCCATAGAAAACTTTCCCACCTGCTTTTTCCCCGTATTTTTCAGATCCACAATATCAAGTACCTCCAGGATCCGGGCATCTGAAATCCCAAGCGTCCATGTCCGCACTTTCAGATTATCCACTGCACTTAAATTTTCATAAACAGGAGGCAGCTCGATCAAAGCCCCAATCCGTTCTATGCACTTTCGACTCCATATTTTTCCGTCAAAAAATACTTCCCCGGCATCTGCCCGCGTCATCCCGCACAATATTTTCATCAATGTCGATTTTCCTGCGCCATTTGCTCCCAAAAGCCCGTATACACACCCTTTCGGAATTCTCATATTGATATTTTTCAGCACAGTCTGTTTGTGATACTGCTTGCATAGTTCTTTTGTTTCCAAAATTATTTCTTCCATAAAATGATTCTCCCTTCTCTTTGTACAGCTTTACTTTAAGAGCGAATTCTAAGGATTTTATAAGGAACTGTCATTTTTTTGCACAAAAACCCATACCCGCCTTGCGAATTTATCTCAATATGTTAAAATATAGACGTTAATATGTGAACTTCTATAGATTGACAGAATCATAGTGAAAATAAAGGAGGAACTTTAACATGCATTGTGTCAGAAAAGTAACCGAAGATTTATACTGGGTCGGAAGCAATGACAGAAGACTGGAATTATTTGAAAACATTTTTCCGATTCAGAAAGGAGTTTCCTACAACTCTTATTTGCTGCTGGATGAAAAGACAGTCCTTTTCGATACGGTAGACAACGCTGTAGGCAGACAGTTTCTGGAAAATATCGCGGCTGTTTTGAACGGGCGTACTCTGGATTACCTTGTGATCAATCACATGGAACCGGATCATTGCGCTTTGATCGAGGATCTGCACCTGCGTTATCCGGATATGAAGCTGATCGGAAACGCCAAAACATTTCCGATGATCGATCAGTTCTACGGCATGGATCTTGGAGATAAAAAGATCATCATCAAAGAAGGCGAGACATTCTCCTGCGGAAAACACACACTTCACTTTGTGATGGCGCCAATGGTGCACTGGCCGGAAGCGATGATGACTTACGATGAGACCGATAAAGTCTTGTTCTCTGCCGATGCATTCGGTACTTTCGGAGCACTGGACGGAGTAATCTTCAACGATGAGATGGATTTCGACCGTGATTATCTGGATGAAGCACGCCGCTATTACACCAATATTGTTGGAAAATACGGAATGCAGGTACAAAATGTCCTGAAAAAAGCTTCTGCTCTAGATATTCAGAAGATCTGCCCGCTCCACGGACCAGTCTGGAGAAGCAATCTTTCCTATATTCTGGAAAAATATGATATCTGGAGCAAATACGAACCAGAAACAAAAGGTGTCATGATCGCCTATGCTTCCATGTATGGAAACACGGAAAACATGGTGAATGTTCTGGCTTCCATGCTTGCTGATGCAGGTATCACCAATATTAAAATCCACAATATTTCCAAGACACATGTGTCTGAACTGATTTCTGACAGTTTCAAATACAGCCATCTTGTACTTGCCGCACCAACCTACAACAATGGAATTTATCCTCTGATGGCAAACTATCTGGAAGATATGAAAGCTTTGATGGTACAGGGACGCACCGTAGCTGTTTTAGGAAACGGAAGCTGGGCTCCGCAGTCCGCAAAACTGATGGAAGCAAAGCTTGCAGAACTGAAAAACATGACACTTCTGACAGAAAACTTCGCTGTAAAATCAGCACTGCATGATTCTCAAATGGAACAACTGCAGGAACTGTGCACAAAAATCACAGATTCTGTCAACGCATAAATTCTGACAAATACAAAGGAGGAATTCATATGAAATTAGTAATCACCATGAGCCGTCGTTTCGGAACCGGTGCAAGTATCATTGCAGATGAACTTTCCAAAAGACTGGATATTCCTGTCTATGACCGTGCCTATATTGAACAGCAGGTCAATGACCGCATGTATGACTCCGAGGCAGAAGCCATCCGTAATCTTGCCGAAAAACCATGTATCATTCTCGGACGGTGCGCTTCTGATATTTTAAAAGACCGCATGAATGTTCTGAATATTTTCGTATGTGCTGATAAAGAAGACCGTATCAAACGCATTATGAAGCTGGAAGACCTTTCCTACGAGGATGCAAAAGAGAAAATCGATAAGACTGATGAACAGCGTGCTTCTTATTATTATGAACATACAGGAAAAACCTGGGGTGATGTAAATGACTATCATATGATTCTGGATACCTCCGCACTGGGAGTCGAAAATTGTCCGGATATTTTAATGCACTATTTCGAAAAACTGGAATACATTTAAATCTGAACAAACAACTTATCACAAAAGAAGCTTTATGCTTTTTTGCATTGTAGCACGATTAACCAAAAAGAACAAGCTGCTGTAAAATCCATAAATAACGGATTTACAGCAACTTGTTCTTTTTTATTTTACGATCTTATAATATTCTCTTGACGTGATTGCAAAGACGATCACATAGAATACTGCAAAGACTGCTGATACTCCAATTGTGCACATCATGGATAAATGTGTATCTGACAGATTAAACACAAGAAGGAGCTTTGTAATCGGTTTAAATGCCACTGTCACATGCAGGATCGCCATAAGAAGCGGGACAAAGAATACTGTCAAAATCTGGCTGTGAATCGATCCTTTGACTTCTTTCTTACTCATTCCTACTTTCTGCATAATCTGATACCGGTCTTTGTCATCATAGCCTTCAGAAATCTGTTTGTAATAAATGATCAGGACCGTCGCCATCAGGAACAAGAATCCTACAAAAATTCCAAGGAAGAAAAATCCGCCGTAAACGCCATAAAATTCCTGTGCATAAGCTTCTCTGTATTCTACATAGCATGACTGCACCTCGCCGCTTGTCTCCATCCGCGCTTTCATGGATTCCAGAGCTTCACTTTTTGCAGTGTCATTTCCCTTCATATCAAAATTCAACAGATACTGCATCGGAATTTTGGTCGGACCATAGAGCTGTATCACATGCTCTACAGCTGCATCATCCGCCATTACCAGATAAATATTCTTTGTCACATCTGCCTCTTTCTTTTTCTGCAGATTGGATTCCTTCAAGTTTTCTTTTACATGATACGTCTCTTTGCCTAACACGATTTCTCCGCTGTCAAACTCTTCATCCGGGAAATAGGTCAGCACTTCATCCGGAGCAAGTGAAATATCGGTTCCTTCCAGTGCATTATAATCTGCCAATGGAATCACATACAAGCCGCGCATCGCATCTGCATCATATCCATTTCCTGAATCCGTATCAAACTTGAGCTGATTGTCATATTTCATGGCGCTCAGCGGCACATACCGGTATTTTTGTTCATGAATAATCTCCAGCCCCCGGCTTTGCGTCTCTTCCTGCACGATCCGCTCCATCGCTTGTATATTTTCCGGAGTTGTTTCATCAGATGTTGCGGAAAATTCAGTCTTAAAACGTGTATTCATTATATTTTCCTGCCCGATATACAAGGATGCTGTCGCAGAAATCAGTACCAGTACAATGGTACTCATAATACAGATATTTGCCAGTCCCACTGCATTTTGTTTCATTCGATAGATCAGACCTGACACCGAAACAAAATGTTTTGTCTTATAATAATAGGCTTTATTTTTCTTCAATAATTTTAACAGCGCTACACTTCCCGCTGTAAACAGAGCGTAGGTTCCGAAAATAACCAGAATTACTGCAATAAAAAATTTTGTGATCGCACTAAGCGGTGACTCTGTCGTCTGTGCAATATAATATCCGCTTCCCAGCAAAAGAATTCCGATCACTGCGATCAGCCAGTTTGCTTTTGGTTCTTTTTCTCCTTTTTTCCCTCCCTGCAGAAGTTCCACCGGATTGACTCTCTGCACCTGGAAAATGTTCCAGATCAGAACCACAAGAAAGATAGCTCCAAATAGACCGGCACTGATCAAAATAGCCTCCGGTTCCACAGAAAACTGAAAGGCAACATCAAACCGGATCAATTTCAGGAGTACCAGAAAGATGAGCCGTCCGAATACAATTCCTGCCAGGATTCCTCCAAGGATACCTGCGCCCGCAGTATAGATGCTCTCCCAGACCATCATCTTTGTCAGGTTCGTCTTATCCATTCCAAGTACCTGATACAATCCCATCTCTTTTTTTCTCTGACGAACCAGAAAACTGTTCGTATAAAAGAGAAAGATTGCCGAAAAACCGCCTGTAATTGTAACTGCAAAATTCAGAATCAAACGCAGCTGGGAGGCACCTGGCATGGTATCCAGCGCCGAATTGGTTGAGACTAACAAGAGATCATAAAACATCATGACAGTCAAAATACAGGTCAGAAGATACGGAAAATACGTCTTTCCGTTTTTCTTAATGTTGGTCGCAGCCAGCTTTGGATACAATACATTACGCATTGTCCTCACCTCCCGTTGTCAGCGCAGTCAGTGTTGCGGATATTTTTTCATACAATTCTTCATTGCTCATATTGCCGCGGTACAACTGATGGAATACTTCTCCGTCCTTGATGAACAGAACTCTGTTTGCCGTACTCGCTGCCTTCACACTGTGCGTCACCATCAGGATGGTCTGTCCCTGCTGATTGATCTCCTTAAACAAGCGAAGCAGTTCATCTGCTGCCCGCGAATCCAGCGCTCCTGTCGGCTCATCCGCAAGGATCAGTTTCGGCTGCGTGATCAGCGCTCTTGCCACTGCCGCCCTTTGCTTCTGACCGCCGGATACTTCATACGGAAACTTCTTCAAAAGTTGAGTGATTCCAAGCTGCTGTGCGATTGGTTTGAGTTTCTGACTCATCTCCGGATACTTTTTGCCGGAAAGTACCATCGGAAGATAGATATTGTCCTCCAGAGAAAATGTATCCAGAAGATTGAAATCCTGAAATACAAATCCCAGATTCTGCCGGCGAAATGCTGCCATTTCTTTATTGCGGATCTCTCCCAGATCTCTTCCTTTCAGGTACACCTTCCCGGATGTTGGTTTATCCAGCGCTGCCAGAATATTTAAAAGTGTTGTCTTTCCGGATCCGGACTCTCCCATGATCGCCACATATTCTTTCTCCTCCACCGAAAAGCTCACATTGGAAAGCGCCTGTACCTGATTTCCTCCAAATCGTGTGGTATATATTTTTTTCAGATTCTTTACTTCCAGTAATGTCATCGTCATTCCTTCCTTTCATTTCTCCCGTTTTCTTACTTCTCGTTTATTATAACTGGAACACAGAAGCTTGTTCCATTGATTCACATTACAAATCCCAGCTCTTGTCTTACGTTTTTGTAAGGTTTGGCTTTCCGGCAGATAAAACATTGCCACATCTCATCCGCAATGTTACAATTAGTGTCAGTTTGAATACAAAGGAGTTTTCAGATATGAAACAAGAACGATGGAAATCTATTTTAAAACCTCTGACCATTCTTCCGGTCATTGTCATGCTCTGTACCATCTTTGGATTTTCCAATCAAAACGGAACAACTTCCGGGGGATTGAGCCAAAAAGTAAGCAGGCAGATCGTCACTGTCTGTGATACCCTCTTTCATCAGGACTTGGCGGAAGAGACAATCGAACATTATACCGAAAAAATCGAATATCCTCTGCGCAAAGCAGCCCACGCCACGGAATACCTGATCCTGACTCTGCTGGCTGCCCTGCCGTTTTATACCTATGGTCTTCGTGGGAAAAAACTGCTTTTGGCTCTATTTTTATTCTGTGTCATCTGCGCATCCGGGGACGAATTCCACCAGTCCTTTATTCCCGGCAGGTCTCCCCAGATTACAGATGTATTTGTAGACAGCATCGGAATCCTGACAGGATGCGGCATCACATACCTTGTATTACGTAATTGCCCGTCCAATGCGGCTTCTTCGAAGAAGTGTAACACACAGAAGGGATAGCCCTCCGATTCCGGCAATCAGAACCGGCACTGCAATCCACGCAGATACAGTAGTCGGTTCTGCATATTTTTTATATCCATCCAGAAAAAGAATGTGGATCAGATAGATCCCAAACGAACATCCACAACCAATATCAAGAAGCCTTCTTTTCCTTTCTTTCAAACAGATCTCACCATTCTGCCAACGAATCAGAATCATAAAAAATGCAGCGCCTGCAAGTACAGTGAGTGGACAGCCGTATTCCAGAACCCGTTCATAATGCTCCCCTGACCGCTGTGTCAGAAAGACTGTCAGAGCAAACATGCCGGTCATACAGCCGCTAAAAATTGCGGCTGCCCCTTTCTGGCTGATCCGGATCTCTCTCCGGTACTTATAAATAAAATACCCGATAAAAATATAAAACATATACACCTTATCTCCGACCAGTGGCAAATCATAATACGCTTCCCCGTTTTGCAGGGAAACCATATAGTTGAAGACTACGGAAGCGCCGCAGACAACGAGCAGAGTTCTCTCCAGCTTTCTGCTCATTCCTTTGCACATGACCTGGAAAAACGGCAATACCATATAAATCGGGATCATCGCATAAAGATACCACAAATGCGGCTCTGTCGGTACATACAGAATCTCTTTCAGATTATATTCTGTCTTCATAAAAGCACGATTCCAGATATAATACACTACACTCCATACTACCAGTGCGATCAAAAAACGAAGCAGTCTCTCCCTGTGTTTTTTCAACGGTTCTTCTCTTCCCAAAAGCAATGCTCCGGAGATCATAAAAAAACAGGGAACACTTACCCTCGCCAGTGTATCCAGTAAAAGTGCGAACAAATACTCACTCTGTGTAATTTCTCCATATGCCCTGCAAAAATAATTGGTCACATGGATCACAATCACAAAAAAGCAGGAAATCATCCGTATGATCTCCAGATTATAATTTCGTCTCATTTATCTTCTCTTTTCGTCTTTCTCTTTTGTATTCGGTTCTTTTTTCATCAGACTTGCCTTAATGACAGTCCCTTTTCCAAAACGGGCATCCAGCTTCTCCATCGCATCTTTTAATTTCTGATGCTTCTCATCCAAAGGTTTTGGGATTTCAATATCAAAAATGGATAGCTGCATGGGCTCTTTTTCATCCACCAGTTTTGCCGTCCGGATTCCAAGCAGGCGGACCGGTTCACCTGTCCATACTTCTTCAAACAGTTCACAGGCACTCTCATAAAGAACATTCTGATCCGATGTCGGCTGCATCAGCTGTTTCTGATGAGAAATCTTTCGGAAATCATAATATTTGATTTCCATACTGACCATGGATGCTTTCTGACCGGCTTTTTTGAGCCTTTCACCAACACTCGCTGCCAGATGTGCAAAGACCGGACGGATTTCTTCCAGTGTTTCTGCATCCTTTGACAATGTCGTAGAATTTCCAACCCCTTTTGCTTCTGCCTGCTGTGACTGTACACTGGAATGATCGATTCCGTTTGCAAACTCCCAGAGCATCTGTCCATGGCTCTTCAAATGCAGCGTGATCAGTCTGGGATCTGCCTGTGCCAGGTCTCCAATCGTCAGAATTTCCAGCTTTTTCAGGATCTCCACACTGGAATGCCCTGCCATATACAGTTCTCCAATCGGAAGAGGCCACATTTTCACACGGATTTCTTCCGGAAACAAGGTATGTACCTTGTCGGGCTTTTCAAAATCCGAAGCCATCTTTGCCAGCAGCTTATTCGAAGAAATTCCCACATTGACCGTAAAACCGAACTTCTCCCGAACTCCGTTCTTGATCAACATAGCCGCATCAACCGGAGAATAGAAACCTTCCATCGCCTGTGTCATATCCACATAGCACTCATCTACACTGACCTGTTCAATTTCTTTCGTAACTGTCCGAAGATAGTCCATCAGCATCCGGCTTTTTTCCCGGTACATCTTATGATCCGGCGGTTCTATCACCAGATTCGGACACTTACGAAAGGCATTCGCAACAGGTTCCCCTGTGCGGATGCCATATCTTTTTGCCGGGATTGACTTTGCGAGGACAACCCCATGACGGGATTTCTGATCTCCACCGATGATCGACGGGATCTTGCGCAAATCTGTTCCGGCACCATTTTTTAATTGTTCAACTGCAGTCCAGCTTAAATAAGCCGAGTTGACATCTATATGGAAAATAACGGGTGTCATGCGACGATCTGTCCTTTCACTTTTGCCTCTAATTTTCCGTCAACAACATCAATCTCAATCCGATCTCCTCTGCCCACATCTCCTGCAAGGATCAGTTTTGCTGCCAGCGTCTCCACATTCTTCTGGAGATATCTCTTCAGTGGTCTTGCTCCGTACATCGGATCATATCCGCCTTCCACTACGAAATTCTTCGCAGCATCCGTCAGCTCAATGGAGAGTTCTTTGTCTGCCAGACGCTTGTTGACATCTTTTACTAACAAATCAATGATGGCATGAATATTGGATTTCGTCAATGGTTTAAACATAATTATTTCATCCAGACGGTTCAAAAATTCCGGTCTGAAATGTGCTCTTAAGTCATTCATGACCAGATTCTGGTTTGATTCTTCGATCGTGCCATCTTCCCGGATTCCTTCCAGAAGATAATTCGCCCCGATATTGGAAGTCATGATCAGGATCGTATTCTTAAAGTCTACGGTTCTGCCCTGTGAATCCGTAATCCTTCCGTCATCCAGCACCTGAAGCAGGACATTGAATACATCCGGATGTGCTTTCTCGATCTCATCAAATAGTACAACAGAATACGGTTTTCTTCTGACTGCCTCTGTGAGCTGTCCGCCTTCATCATATCCGACATATCCCGGAGGCGCTCCGATCAGTCTGGACACGGAATATTTCTCCATATATTCACTCATATCAATGCGGACCATGTTATTCTCATCGTCAAACAAACTCTGGGCAAGTGCCTTGGCAAGTTCTGTCTTTCCAACTCCGGTAGGTCCCAGGAATAAGAAGGAACCAATCGGTTTGGTCGGATCTTTAATTCCGGCTTTGGAACGGATAATCGCTTCTGTTACCAGCTCCACTCCTTCGTCCTGTCCGATGACTCTTCGGTGCAGCTCGTCTCCCAGATGCAGCGTTTTATTTCTCTCACTCTCGTTGAGTTTTGCCACCGGAATTCCTGTCCACCGGGAAATGATTCTTGCAATCTCCTCATCTGTCACAGCCTCATGCACCAGAGAAAGATCTTTTGCCTTTACTTTTTCTTCCTCTTCCTCCAGCTGTTTCTGCAACTGCGGAAGTCTTCCGTACTGCAATTCCGCCGCTTTGTTCAGATCGTATTCCCGCTGCGCTTTCTGGATCTCTTTATTGACCTGCTCAATCTCTTCCCGGACCTTCTGTACCCGCTCTACAGATGTCTTTTCATTCTCCCACTGTACTTTCTTGCCTGCATATTCTTCTTTTAGTCCTGCCAGTTCTTCCTGCAGATGTTCCAGACGCTCTCTGCTCAAACGGTCTTCTTCCTTTTTCAGTGCCTCTTCTTCAATCTCCAGCTGCATCACACGGCGTCTCAGCTCGTCCAGCTCTGTCGGCATGGAATCCAGCTCGGTCTTGATCAGCGCACAGGCTTCATCCACCAGATCAATGGCCTTATCCGGCAGGAAACGGTCAGAAATATATCGATTCGACAAGGTTGCTGCTGCCACAAGCGCACTGTCTGTGATCTTCACTCCGTGGAATACTTCATAACGCTCTTTGAGTCCTCTTAAAATAGAAATCGCATCTTCCACACTCGGCTCTTCCACCATGACCGGCTGGAAACGTCTCTCCAGAGCCGCATCTTTCTCAATATACTGACGATACTCATCCAGTGTCGTCGCACCGATACAGTGCAGCTCGCCTCTTGCCAGCATTGGCTTTAACATATTTCCCGCATCCATGGCACCATCTGTCTTACCTGCTCCCACAATGGTATGCAATTCATCAATAAACAGAATGATCTTGCCGTCACTGTTCTTCACTTCTTCCAGAACGGCTTTCAGACGCTCTTCAAATTCTCCTCTGTATTTTGCTCCTGCAACCAGAGCTCCCATATCCAATGCAAAGATCGTCTTATCTTTCAGTCCCTCCGGCACATCCCCGCTGACGATCCGCTGTGCCAGCCCTTCTACGGCTGCCGTTTTACCGACCCCGGGCTCTCCTATCAGGACCGGATTGTTCTTTGTCTTACGCGACAGGATCCGGATCACATTTCGAATCTCTTCGTCACGTCCAATGACTGGATCCAGCTTCTGATCTCTTGCCCGCTCCACCAGATCCTGTCCATATTTGTTCAATGTATCATAAGTCGCTTCCGGATTATCACTGGTCACTCTCTGATTTCCACGCACAGTAGAAAGTGCATGCAGAAAACCTTCCCGACTGATTCCAAACTCACGAAATAACGGCTTTAAATCTCTGCTTGCATATTTCAGTAAAGAAAGGAAAATATGCTCTACAGAAACATACTCATCACCCATCTGCTTTGCTTCATCCTCTGCATGGATCAGTGCATTGTTCAAATCCTGACCGACAAACACCTGCCCGCCCTGTACTTTCGGACGCTTATTCAAAAGCTCTTCTACTCTGTTAATAAACAGAGGACCCTGAATGCTCATCTTTTCCAATAATTTTAAGATCAGACTGTCATCCTGCGTGATCAATGCGTATAACAAATGCTCCTGTGCAAGCTCCTGATTGCCATAATCATAAGCAATCTTTTCACAATTCTGCACTGCCTGCATTGAATTCTGTGTAAATTTATTTATATTCATAGCAACTCCTCCTCACTACTTGTTTCATTGTTCTACACGTAATATAGCACTTGTTGTTAGCCAGGTCAAGACTTGAGTGCTAATTTCTTTTCTAAAAATTCTGTAAACTGTTTCTGATGTTTTTTTCCGATTTTCTCTATAAAAGGACAGGATGCCAAGATGCATTTCTTCATCTATAACAAACTCCTGTCCTGATCCGTACTTCTTATTTTAATTTGCGCAAAATGGTAAACAAGAAAATCCATGCCCCCGCAATCGCAATATGCGTCAGCCCTGCAATCCCTGAGATTGCAGCATCTGCCCCATGGGAAACAGAAACACCTGTCACCTGGAGGATTCCCCGAACCAGCATAACCACTGTAAACAGCGGCAGGATGATATTATACACTGTCACAAAAGTATGGAACTGCTTCTTCTCCAACAGATCTGTACTTTTGGCGGCAAGCCCCAGAAATAAAAACAACACCGTCCCAAGTACCAACAAATGTACATGCAGATAACCAAGTGCAGTTTCCCCCGTAAATCCAAAATATTTAGTAAATTCCCTGTAAAAAACACCTCCTGCCATTGCGGCAAGAAAATATCCAAATGCAAGATTCCATAATTTTTTCATTCGTTTGTTCTCCTTCTACTCACTTTTTGCTTCTCTTCCTTCGTTCCAATACCGGACCCCAAATAAAATACCTGCCAGAAACAATGCCATTCCCAATCCTGAATAAAACACAGCGATGAACACATCCGGTGCTAAATGGGAGGCTCGAAGACCGATTCCAAAAGTCATCATAAATGCCATGATCAAAAATGACTTCTTATCAAAAAAATGCCAGAAAAACTGAAGCTCATCCTCGTAGTTTTGAATTCTGTCGGTATGTCTGATCACCAGTTTATAAAATACCATCGACCAGAATACAGCAAAAACCAGCGCTGAGAGCAAAATATTCACAACTGTCACATGCCCTGTATAGCTGAGTATTCCAATTCGAATAATATTGAACCCCGCAATCAGCCAGACAATGCTGGCCAGTATCAGTAATGTTCTTTTTTTTACTTTCATTTTGTTCTCCTCTCTAATATGAACACTGTTCATATTTATGTTTAAAATTTCCCACTTTTTAAAAGTGGGATTAATAGATACTGTGTGCAATCATCGTTAAAAGTGGTTCGCAGCTTTTCTGCTTTTCCAACAGAAGGGACATCAGAAGTGTAAACACATACGCCACAAAAATTTCCGGAGTCAGCTCATTTTCAAATGCATTCTCACGCACATTCTGGTCCTCTGTCAATATCTGAACCAGATTTTTCTTCAAATGCATCAGGGAAATCTCCATCATTTTCCTTCCCTCATTTTTATCTTTTGCTGCAAAACTCATGGAATGCAGATTAAAAAACTCCGGATACTTCTGACTGCTTTTATACACCGTATCAAACAACCAGGCAATACATGCTGTAAAGCTTTCAAATACAAGTACCTGTCCATTCATATGAAAGATATCCATCCATACACTTTCAATCGTCGCAAGTAAAAGTTCCGATTTGGATGGAAAATAATTATACACGGAGCCTAATGCAATGTTGCACCGGGAAGCCACAAGCCTCATATTTACGGACGAAAGCCCTTCTTCTGCCACAATCTCTCTGCACACTGCAAGTATTTCCTCTCTTGATGTAACTGCCATATTCAAATCTGCACCTCCAATCTGAACAATGTTCATTATAGAATTTCCCGGCTTTGATTGTCAAGTTACTTTTCTGATTTTTTTCTATTTCTACCTTTTCTTTCTTCCTCTCAGGAATTATAATAAACACAGATCACTATAACAAAACAGGAGAGATTTATTTATGAGAGCTTATGAACGACTTTTAAAATATGTAACTGTACGCACCCCAAGTGATGAGACAAGCACAACTGTCCCATCTTCTTCCTGCCAGTTCGATCTGGCTCAGGATTTGATCCGGGAATTTATCAACATGGGACTTCCAAAGGCACGGACAGATGAAAAATGCTATGTCTACGCACAGATTCCTGCCACGCCGGGATATGAAAATTGTCCGAAGATCGGATTTGTCGCACATCTGGATACTGTTTCTGACTTCTGTGATAAAAAGATCGTTCCGGTTGTAACTGAAAACTATGACGGACGCGACCTTCCTCTTGGCGGTTCTGACGGACGGGTTCTTTCTGTCTCCATGTTCCCGCATTTAAAGGATCTCAAAGGTCGTACTTTGATCACCAGCAACGGAGATACCATCCTCGGTGCAGACGACAAGGCCGGAGTTGCAGAGATCATGACCATGGCAGAACGGGTTTTGACTGAAAATATCCCACATGGTCAGATTTCGATCGGATTTACTCCGGATGAGGAAGTTGGCAGAGGAGCGGATCATTTTGACATTGAAAAATTTGATGCTGATTTTGCCTATACCATGGACGGCGATACCGAAGGTGAGATCCAATATGAGAACTTCAATGCTGCAGATGCGATCTTTGAGATCCAAGGGGTGAATGTACACCCGGGATCCGCAAAAGACGTGATGGTCAATGCCGCCCTGGTGGCAATGGAGATCAACGCCGCCCTCCCTTGCGGAGAAACTCCAGCGGATACCGAGGACTATGAGGGATTCTATCATCTTGTAAGCATGTCCGGAGATGTAGCCTGCGCAAAACTGCATTACATTGTCCGGGATCACGATGCCGACAAGTTTGCCGCACGTCTGGAGACATTAAAAGAGATTTCCAAACAGATGAATCTGAAATGGGGATTCGGTACCGTAAAACTGACCATTGACGAACAATACCGCAATATGGCAGAAATTATTGAAGATGGGAACATGCACCTGATCGAAAATGCAAAAAAAGCCTGCGCCGCTGCAGATGTGACACCACTGATCCTGCCGATCCGCGGAGGTACCGACGGCGCACGCTTAAGCTTTATGGGACTTCCATGTCCAAACCTTGGAACCGGCGGACATGGATACCACGGACCATTCGAACACATTACTGCCGAAGGAATGGACAAGGCTGTTGATGTGATGATCGAGCTGGTCAAACTGTATGCAGAAATGAAATGATAAAAAAGATGATCCAGATAAAAGGCACAGACGGGATGTTTCCCGCTGTGCCTCTTTTTATCCGTAATCTTTTCCTTACAATCTCTCACCGTTTTCATGCATGAACTTATATTCCGCAACAGAGCGGTCGAATGTCTTAATATGATTGTAAAGCCACTCTACTACATTCTTATGAACCGCTTCTACAAATGCAGAAGACGGACCTTCTTCCTCTTCCAGCATATTATAGAGATCCTTTACAACCTGTCTTAATTTTTCGTGCTCTTCTTTGTGTTTTGCAACTCCTGGATATGTAATAGATTCCTGAAGTTTTTCTTCTTCTCCGAAATGGAATTCTGTGTAATCAGCAAGATAATCCAATGTCTTAACTGCCACCAGTTTGTCTTTGCTTGTCTCACAGCTGTCCAGCAATTTGTTGATCTTGTCGATCAGCTCCTTGTGCTGGGAATCGATCATTTCATTTCCTGTTACCAAACTTTCGTCAAATTCTGCTCTCATTGTGCTACCTCCTAAACTTCACCTTGTTTAAATTTTATGATCATTTCATTGGTTAAACTGTCTCTGGACGGCTCTACCGGAATCTCGTCTCTTTCAAACCATTCCGCCAGTGCCAGTTCCTCTTCATCCAGTGTCACTTCTGCGTCACCGTCCAGATCACAGTAAAATCCCATCAACAGGGTATCACTAAATGCCCATGGCTGACTTTTATAGTATCGGATATTCTTTACCTTCAATCCGACTTCTTCCATCACTTCTCGCGCCACTGTTTCTTCCACGGTTTCTCCGATTTCTGTAAATCCGGCAAGAAGTGCATATTTTTTATAACTTCGCCCTGCATACTTGGACATCAGGATCCGGTTACCGTCTGTCACTCCAACAATGACAGCCGGACAGATCTTCGGAAATTCCATATTTCTGCAGTGTTCACAGAAAAGCATCCTCTCTTTTGTATCATGACGCATCTTATGTCCACAGCGTCCACAATATCTGCGTGTCTGATACCACCGATACAGCTGATATCCCGTGATCCCCGCAAATGCAAGATACTGGGGCTCGACTGTCCGAAAAATCTCTGTATTCTCCATTGTGAACTCTGAAAGCAGCTCCCGATTCAAATTCTCCGCCAGATAATACTGCTTCTCATCAATTGTAAACAGATAAATACTGTTCTCATAAATCTCTTCGTTCAACCGTTCCAGTTCTCCAAATGTTGGAAACTCTATTCCCGTCTGTGTCCGCCTCATCAATGCTGTGTGTTCTTCATAATACAATGCAATGCTGTCCTTTTGCGGCGAAACCGGCCTGTATTCGTTCTTAAACTGATGCGGTGCTATGTCCTGAATCATTTTACTCACTTCCTTTCCTGAAATTATGCAAAAATTCACTGAGTAAAATCAGAATACTTCCTGCCGCAAGAAAAAAATCTCCCAGATTGTATGTGATCTTTGTCAGCTTCTCGTCAGATGTCTGAAACCCGATATAATCCACCACATATCCCCGCATCCAGCGATCCAGTGTGTTGCTCCACGCACCTGCCACACCAAGTGAAAGCCCTGCTTTTTTCAAATAACTGCCTTTTTTTCGCAGACACAAGATATCCCAGACGGTCAGAATTGCGGTCATAACAAGAGATGTGTACTTTACAAACTGAGGATACTCTTTCAAAAGACTCATACACATCCCCTTATTATGCACTTTTCTAAGGACGATCTTTTTGCTGTCCGCAAACGGTTTTTCTTCCTCGTCCGGCCACTTTTCCACTTCTGATTTGACTGCCATATCCAGACACGTCAGAAATGCCGTTGCCCCTGCTCCAAACAGATTTTTCATATTCTGCCTCTATTCTTCTGTAAATTCTTTAATTTTTTCTACTGCGTCCTCTGTTTTTTCCACAACTGTCTCTGCTGCATCTTCTGTCTTCTCTGCAACTGTATCCATTGCCTGTGTTGTTTTTTCTTTTACAAATTCAACCGCCTGATCGGCCTTTTCCCTGAGCACATCCTCCGTTTCATCCCAAATGTCTTCTTCTTTTTTCGCTCCGCAGTACGGACAGTATGCCATCTCTTTTGCTACCTGTTTTCCACATTCTGCACAAGTACTCGTTCCTTTGATTTCCTCGATCTTTGCCTGATGTCTCTCGATACTTTCTGTTCTGTTATCGATTTTTTCACACAGCATCTGTACCTGTTCGTCCATCTCCTCTCCCGCCCGGTACTTCTCGTACAGAAAGCGACCCATCTCCAGCATATCCGCCTCATTACCGCGCTCCAGAGTTCGGATCTGTCCTCTCAATCGCTGTATTTCCATCATCTCGCCTGCTTTACTTGTCACAGTTTCTGTCGTCTCACCGATCTTTTTGCCTAAATCTTCAAAAAAAGATTTCATCTTTCTTCTCCTTTCTGTCACATATCTGTTATTTTCAACAGAATTTCTCGTGCATATATACATTATACCCCAAACGGTCATAACTTCAACCAGATTTCTTCTGTTTTCTTCTTCCGGTTCTTATTTAAAAGCTTCCTGCATATACTTTCAAAAACATCCTGGAGATCATTTCATGCCTTACTCTGACTCATGCCGGGAAAAAATTCTTTCCGAAGATTATCGTGATTTTATTGTCTCCGACATTCGGATGCCTTTTCTTCAAGATCTGCTTAAAAAAGACTACTGTTTTCAAAATCCCGGTTTTTTTTATCAATGTGCTTACCTTCCAAAATCTATCATCGATCCTGTTTCTCTGGAACGTTATTCTTATTTTTCGATTCCCAAATGCTACTCCCTGCTCAGTATGCAGGCTCTAAATCAGGCCGGGATTCTTCCGATCCAGAACCACTCCACTCTTCAATTAAGCGGAAAACAGGTAATGATCGGATTTCTGGATACCGGAATCGACTACGAAAATCCGGTATTTCAAAATCTGGATAAAACCACCCGGATCGCAGGCATCTGGGATCAGACGATCCAAAGCGGCCCCCCTCCGGAATCCTTTGACTATGGCTCTCATTATACACGTGATATGATCAATGAAGCGCTTGCCTCAAAAGATCCCCATTCTCTTGTTCCAAGTGTGGACAATAATGGACATGGGACATTTCTGGCAAGTATCGCTGCCGGTTCCGGAGATCCCGGTGCGCAGTTTATCGGTGCCGCTCCGGAATCTGTGATCGCCGTTGTAAAATTAAAGCAGGCAAAACAATATCTGAGAGACTACTATTTTATTCCCGATACAGCCCCTGCCTTTCAGGAAAATGATATCATGCTTGGTATGCGCTATCTCCACCTGCTCGCCGAAAAACTCAAACTGCCTCTGATCTTCTGCCTGGCACTTGGCAGCAATCTGGGCGGACACTCCGGCTCTCTTCCGCTCTCGATCACCGCGCAGCAGTATACCTTATTATCCAATCGGATTCCTGTCATTGGGGTCGGAAATGAAGCGGACCAGAGACATCACTTTTACAGCGAGATCATGAATACTTCTGATACAAAGACCGTAGAGATCCGTGTCGGAGAAAATACCACCGGTTTTATGATGGAGCTATGGACCGAGCTTCCCAATATCCTCTCAATCAGCCTGACCTCTCCATCCGGAGAGAGCACTTCCCGCATTCCCATTCGTGCGGGAACAAGCACAACTTTCAATTTTCTTTTTGAAAATACAACCGTCTACATCGACTACCGTCTGTTTGTAGAAAGTACAACCTCGGAACTGATCCATTTTCGTTTTTCCGATGCCGCTCCCGGAATCTGGAAGCTGGTGGTAGAACCCATCCAGATTATTGACGGGCGATTCCACATCTGGCTTCCTGTCCGGGAATTTTTAAGCGGAGAAGTCTACTTTTTAAACTCCAATCCATACTATACGCTGACTGCCCCTTCGGACTCTGTACAGCCGATCTCCGTCTCTTATTACGATTCTTCCAACAACAGTATCGCACTTTCTTCCGGAAGAGGGTTTACTCGTACAGAGCAGGTCAAACCGGATTTTACCGCCCCGGGAATCAATATTACCGGTTCACTTCCCGGCGGACGATTTGAAAGCAGGAGCGGTTCCAGTACCTCGGTCGGCATCACTGCAGGCGCAGCTGCTTTGCTTGTGGAATGGCATCTTCAGCAAAAAAAAATCCCCTCCGTGGATACCTCTTTGATCAAAAGTCTGCTGATGTTAGGAGCCACCAAGACCCCAGATATGAGTTATCCAAACCGGGAATGGGGCTACGGCCAGTTGAACCTTTACAATACATTCGAAGCCATGCGTCAGTTATAACAAAAAGGGACGCCTTCTCGCGTCCCTCAAAAAAATCATTCTCTCTTTTTGGATTCGTAAATTGTCTTTACACGCTCTGATTCCGGTACAATCTGTTCCGGTACCGGAGCTGTGCCCGGTGCAAATACCACCTTCAAAAAGACTGGTGTAATAATTGTCGTGATCACGACAACAATAATGATCGGCCCTAAAAATGCAGAACCTAACAGCCCCAGTGCTGCGCCCTTGCTGGCTACGATCAATGCTACTTCTCCACGCGAGATCATACCGATTCCGATTCGTTTTGCCTGATAATTCTTGTAATGACAGATCTTTGCACCAAATCCACATCCAACAACCTTCGTCAATACTGCAACAATCGTCAATGCTACTGCAAATCCAACGATCGCCGCAGACATCTTCGGCAGCTCTACTTTCAGCCCGATACTTGCAAAAAATACCGGTGATAAAAGCAGATAAGAGAGTGTATCAAATTTTGTCTCCAGATAAGTAGAACGCTGTACGTTTGAAATGATCAGACCGGCAATAAACGCACCAGTAATATCTGCAACTCCAAAAACATCCTCCGCAATGTATGCCATCAAAAGACAGAACACAAATGCCACAATCGTATGCCGATGTTTTTCCTTATTGGCTTTGTCCACCCAGTTTTTGTACAATTTGTAGAAGATGAATCCTACAACTGCTGCAAATACAAAGAATCCAACAATCTTTAGCATGACCATTCCAATTTTCACGCTTGGATCTGAAATGCTTGTCACGATTGTCAACGCCACAATTCCCAGAATATCATCAATAATTGCTGCTCCCAGAATCGCATTGCCGGAACGGGTTTTGAGCTTTCCAAGCTCTTTTAACGTCTCCACCGTGATACTGACTGAAGTTGCTGTCAGAATTACTCCGATAAAGATATTCTGAAGGAAAATACTTGCTGATGCATCTGACTCGATCATCCCCGGCCGATTGAAGAAATATGCCGTGGCAAATCCCCCCGCAAGCGGTACCAGTACTCCGCAGAGTGCAATAATAAAGGATGCTTTTCCGCATGCTTTCAGTTCTTTGATATCTGTCTCCATACCTGCACAGAACATCAGAACGATCACACCTATCTCCGCTACAGACTGCAGAAATGATGTCTCTGTCAGAATGCCGACTCCGGCAGGTCCCAACAGTAATCCGGCCAGAAGCGCGCCAACGACCTGCGGCATCTGTACCCTTCTTGTCAAAAGCCCCAGCGCTTTTGTACAAAGTAAAATAATTGCGAGATCTAGTAAATACTTATAGTCCATAATGTGCCCCCTTTTTGTCAAACATCTATAAGGATACACCTTTAAATGCCTTTTTTCAATACATTTTATGACAGTTTTACATAATTTTTACCATAATTCTGCACAAATCCGCAATAAAAGAGAGCCTGTTTCCAGACTCTCTCATACTCTTTCTTTTCTTACGGCAATCTCGGCACTTCCTGTCCCCGAAGACTGATCAGAGGGCCGCCAGTTCCTTCTATGTAAGACCTTGTGATTGTCACCTCTCCGATGTTCTCATCCTTTGGAATCTCATACATGATATCCAGCATAAACTCTTCGATAATCGCCCGCAGTGCTCTTGCTCCGGTCTCTTTCTTCATTGCCTTCTCCGCAATCGCCTCCAGCGCTCCATCATCAAAATCCAGCTTGACTTCATCCAGTGCAAGCAGCTTCTGATACTGCTTTAAGATGGCATTCTTTGGTTCTTTTAAGATCTTTACATACATATCCTTGTCCAGACCTTTCAGTGTAAAGATGATCGGAAGACGTCCGATAAATTCCGGAATCATACCGAAATTGCGCAAATCTTCCACCGTTACTTTAGACAGGATATCCTTGTCATTGTCATACTGATCTTTTAGCTCTGCATTAAATCCCATGGATGTCTTATGCATCAGACGTTCCTTGATGATGCCTTCCAGATCCGGGAATGCACCCCCGCAGATAAACAGAATATTCTTCGTATTTACTGTCGTCAGAGGAACCATGGCATTCTTGCTGTTGGCTCCTACCGGAACCTCTACCTCACTGCCTTCCAACAGCTTTAAGAGTCCCTGCTGTACGGATTCTCCGCTTACATCTCTCTGGCTGGAATTTCTCTTCTTCGCGATCTTGTCAATCTCATCGATAAAGATGATTCCCTGCTCGGCTTTCTCTACATCATTATCTGCTGCTGCCAGTAATTTAGATACGACGCTCTCAATGTCATCCCCGATATAACCAGCCTCGGTCAGGGAAGTGGCATCTGTGATCGCAAGCGGTACATCCAACAGTCTCGCAAGTGTCTTTACAAGGTATGTCTTACCACTTCCTGTCGGTCCGATCATCAGCATATTGGACTTTTCGATCTCAATATCATCGACCGAATCTGTCGCTACCCTCTTATAGTGATTGTAAACAGCAACAGCCATCGCTTTCTTGGCATACTCCTGTCCTACCACATACTCATCCAACTTGCCTTTGATCTTGTGCGGCGCCGGAATATTCTTAATATCCAGTTTTTGGAACTCTTTTGGCTTTTCTTTTTTCTTTTTGATCTTCTGTGTCTTTGGCGGAGCCATATTCTCCAGATCTGACAGATTTAAGAACTGTACACCCGGCATATTCATCAATCTGCTGTAATCAATCGAGCCGTTTGTCATGGCATCAAAACTTTTCTGCATACAATCCGGACACACCGTAATATGGTTCGGCAGATCGATCATCTTTCCTGTCACGCTCTCCGGACGATGGCAGATAAAGCAGATCTTCTCATACTCATCCTCGTGTTCCTCTTTTGCGGAAGTCTGAAAGACTTCCTTTTTCTCTGTATCGGAAGACTCTTTTCCTTCTGTGGTGACCGGAGTCTCCTTTTCTTCATCTATGATAATAAAATCGTTATCTGACATGTTCTTTCCCTTCTTTCCAGTTACTTGCCCTTTGTACATTCACCGAGGGTATGTCCACATTATAATACAGAATGCCGGCAGTTACAAATTAACTTTTTCTAAACCGTCCCTGTTTCCAGCATTTCCAGAAACTGTGATTCAGAAATAATCGGAACGTTCAGTTCTTTCGCCTTTTTATTCTTGGAAGAAGCAGACTGCACATCATTATTGATCAGATAATTCGTCTTTCCGGTCACGCTTCCTGTCACTTTACCCCCTCTGGATTCAATGATTTCTTTCACTTCCCGGCGGTTTGCAAAGTGTTCTACGCTTCCTGTAATCACAAAATTCATATTTTCAAAAATCTGTGCACTTTCCTCTCCTTCTTCTTGCTGGAGCTTAACCTCCTGTAAGAGGCGTTTGAAAAGATCTCTGTGTGTTTCATCTGAAAAATAATCCACAAACGTTCTGGCGATCACTTCGCCTACTCCCTGGATATCGACCAGTTCTTCCACGGTTGCCTGCATCATCCTCTGGGGATCATTGTCAAATGCCCGGCAGATCATTTTTGCATTGGAAAGTCCGATATTTGCGATTCCAAGGCTGTAGATTACTTTCGGCATAGTCGTACTTCTGGAGTTTTCCACACTTGTGATCAGTTTTGCATAGGATTTTTCTCCGAACCCCTCCAGTGTTTTGATGGTTTCTTCATATCTGTCCAGATGATAAATATCTGTAAAATCCCGGATAAATCCTTCTCCAATGAACTTTTCCAGAGTTGCTTCCGAGAGCCCTTCAATATTCATGGCATCCCTGCTGACAAACAATGCAAAAGATTTCAAATGCTTTGCCTGACACTCCGGATTCGTACAGTACAATGTCTTTGTCTCATTTTCCATCTGTATCTTTGTCGCACCGCCACAGACCGGACAGACTTGCGGGATATCTTTTACACCGCTTCTGGTCAGATTTTCTGCAATCTGCGGAATGATCATGTTGGCTTTATACACCTGAATGACATCTCCTACGCCAAGCTCCAGATCTTCCATAATGCTGATATTATGCACACTGGCACGGCTTACCGTAGTTCCTTCCAGCTCTACCGGTTCAAAGATCGCTACCGGATTGATCAGGCCTGTCCTTGACGGACTCCACTCAATCTCCAGAAGTGTCGTCTCTCTGATCTCATCCGCCCATTTAAAGGCATAGGAATCCCGGGGGAATTTAGCCGTTGTTCCAAGAGACTGACCATAGGCAATATCATCATATACCAATACCAGTCCGTCAGACGGGAAATCATTGTGCACAATCTGCTCCGAAAACCATGCAACTTCCTCTTCGATGGATGCACGGTCAGCCAGATGATGCTCGACCACCTCAAATCCTTGTTTTTCCAGCCAGCTTAACTGCTGCATTCTCGAATTTTCAAACTCTGCACCATCTGCTTTTACCAGTGTAAATGCAAAAAACTTCACATTTCTTCTCGCTGTGATCTCATTGTTCAGCTGACGCACCGAACCACTGCACAGATTCCTCGGATTCTTATATCTTGCATCTACATCCTCGATCTGCTCGTTGATACGCTCAAAATCCTTATATCCAATCACGGCTTCCCCACGCAGGATCAGTTCTCCCTGATACGGGATCTGAAGAGGAAGATTGCGAAATACCTTCGCATTGTTGGTGATGACTTCTCCCACCTCTCCATTTCCTCTTGTGACCGCTTTTTGAAGCCGCCCGTTCTGATATGTCAGAACGATCGTCAGTCCGTCCATCTTCCAGGAGATCACGGCCTTTTGCTCTCCTAAAAATGATTTCAGCTGTTCCACGTCTTTTGTCTTATCCAGTGAGAGCATCGGTTTTTCATGCCGCTCCTTCGGCAGCTCACTGAGCACCTCATATCCCACATTAACCGTAGGACTGGATGCAAGAGTCGTCCCCAGCTCCCGCTCCAGTCCTTCCAGTTCGTCATATAATCTGTCATACTCATAGTTGCTCATGATCTCCGTGTCTTCCTGCTCATATGCACGTCTGGCACGGTTCAGAAGTTCTACGAGTTCCTGCATTCTTTTCTTTTTTGCTTCCATATTTAGAGTCCCTTTACTTTTTATATCACAGTTTCATTGGAAGAATCCTTAATCTGATCATACAATTCATTCAATTCTGCATCTGTCAGCTTCCGGTATTCTCCCTCTTTCAGACGCCCCAGATGGATATTCATGATCCTCACCCGGATCAGCTCTCTCACCTGATATCCAAGTGCCTCACACATTCTGCGTATCTGGCGGTTCAGCCCCTGTGTCAAAATGATCGAAAATGTATATTTTCCGATTTTTTCTACTTTACACGGACGTGTCACCGTATCTAAGATCGGTACACCGGATGCCATTTTTTCCAGAAACTCCTGCGTGATTTCTTTATCCACCGTCACCTTATATTCTTTCTCATGCCGGTTTCCCGCACGCATCATCTTATTGATGATATCACCGTTGTTGGTCATCAGAAGCAGTCCTTTAGAGTCCTTATCCAGACGCCCTACATACGTGATCCGGATCGGGTAATCCAGAAAACGCACAATACTGTTTCTTTCCCTGCGCTCTTCTGTACAGACGATTCCCGCCGGTTTGTTCACTGCCAGCACGACCATCTCATCCTGCTTTGAAACTACTTTCTTTCCGACTTTTACGACCTGCCCCGGAACAATCTTCATTCCGGTCTGTGCACGCTTTCCGTCCACACTCACCCGGCCGCTCTCGATCAGCCTGTCCGCTTCTCTGCGGGAACATATCCCGGCTTCGCTTAAATATTTATTCAGGCGAACCTCTTCCTTCGTCTTTTGATATTCCTGCAAAATCCGATTATTCATTGCTCAATACCCCGCTTATATTATTGTCCTGTAAAAATATGTTGGCACTGTATAAAAACAATGTATCTGTAATTTCATACGTATCCATAATATCCCCGATCGTACCGGAATAATACCTCGGATCTACCATCACGATCTCCCGGAAATACGGTGTAAGGAACGGAACAAATGAATTCGCATAAGAATCTTTGATCAGTAAAAGTCTTCGATTGCTCTCCGATACCGTGCGGATATCCACTACAGAAAAGTTGCCTCCCAGGTACACTGCATATTTATCTCTGCTGTTTAATTTCGATGAATCATACAAAGACGCTGTTTTCTTCTGCTCATCCACATAGTTGACGACAACATCATTGTCTTCTGTCTTTGGTACATAAATATCAATCTGCTCTTTCTCATTCAGACGGCATCCGCTCTTAGATGCCAATGAACCATTAAAATCCGTTGTGATCGGATAAGAAGCATATTCTGTCTCCTGTTCTTCCAGGTTCAATGTCCTGGCTGCTTCCTGAAAAACGTAGTATGCCCCTTTTGCCGTCCAGTGATGGTCTGTTTTATAATAAATCTTCTCATCACTGTGTCTGGTCAATGGCTTTACCGCATCGATCCACTGTACACTGTCCCCCAGTTCTTTTTTCACCTGTGCGATATACTGGCTCTGATCGGCAACTGTAGCGGTAAACGGAAGCCTGTCGCTTAAAATATTCGCCGCATCCGGAACTAACAGCATATTCACCGGAATATCAGAATATTTCTGACTAAAACTCTGGATGGCTTTCATATTTGCTTTCAATACATCCTGATCGGGAACTGCAATGTCTTCCAAAAGCTGTCCTTTTTTCCCGATAAAAACACCATTTTCCTCTTTACTTCCTGCCAGTCTGCTAAATCCGACTTTCAGACTGCGCCACATATTTCTTCCCATAAACTGATCGACCTGATACTTCTCATACTGATCCATATAGCTCCCGGAAGTAACCGCGCTGACTGAAATCTCCGGCTTTTGCTGCAATCCGCGGTTTTCCTCTTCTGAGATTTTTTTTGACGGAAGGAGCAGATTGATGATCCCGATCCCGAATACACAGATAAGGAATCCGATTCCGATCACATATTCGATTCTTTTTCTTTTCCTTGTTTTTCTTCTTTCTGACATATGCTCACCTAAAATCTAAAATATAAAAACGGATTAAATGACTGTGTCACCAGAAATGCCAGCGAAAGTGCAAACATGACCAGATACATCACACCTGTCATTGTATATTTTCCAACTCTGCTTCCAGGAGCCCTCTGAATATTTCTCATCAGTCTGTATCCAATGGAGGAGGATCCCAGCACTGCCATCAGATAGATCAGCCAGTTGGAGAGCAGATAAAACCAGCCCAGCTTGTCCATAAGCCCGCTGGCACCGATTCCAAACATCACACCTACATACTTCAGGGCATAACCAAGTGACGGGCTAAAGAACAGTACCCATCCGACCAGTATCAGCACCATCGCATAAATATGCCGTACTGCACCCGGCCACTTTTCCACATATTGTCCCCATACAAATTTTTCCAGAATCAATATAATTCCATAATACAGTCCCCATGCGACAAAATTCCATGCCGCACCATGCCAGAATCCGGTCAGCATCCAGACGATCAGAAGATTGGTGATTGTTCTGGAGTCTCCTTTGCGGTTTCCTCCCAGTGGAATATACACATACTCACGGAACCAGGTACTCAGAGATATATGCCATCTTCTCCAGAATTCTGTCACACTCGTAGATACATACGGGTAATGGAAGTTCTCCAAAAACTCAAATCCGAACATCTTTCCAAGACCGATCGCCATATCCGAATATCCGCCGAAATCAAAATAAATCTGGAATGCATAAGAAATACATCCGATCCACGCAGTCATCACCGAATAGCTGCCCAGATGCATCGCTGCGATCTGCTCAAAAACCGCTCCTGTCGTATTTGCAAGAATTACCTTTTTGGCAAGTCCCCGCATAAAATACATGGCTCCCTGTCCGAACTTGGTCACGTTCATAGATCTGTGCTCCAACTGCTCCTCAATATCCACATACCGCACGATCGGTCCTGCGATCAGCTGCGGGAACATAGAAATATAAAGTGCAAAATACATCAGCTTTTTCTGCGGCTTTACCTCCCCCCGATATACATCGATAATGTAGGAAAGCGCCTGAAATGTATAAAAAGAAATCCCGATCGGAAGCGGCAGTTCTCTGTATGGAATATCAAACGGAAGAACTGCATTCACGGATTCCATCAAAAAGCCGTAATATTTGAAAAAGCCAAGAAGCAGCAGGTTTACAACCACCGCAAAAATCAGACTGTTTCGTTTTTTTCTGTCATCATCTGCCTTTTCGGCAATATCCAGACCGCACACATAGTTCAGACAAATGGATAGAATCATCAAAATGACATAAACAGGCTCTCCCCATGCATAAAAGAAAAGGCTTGCGATCAGCATGACCAGATTCTTGAACCGATACGGAACAAGAAAATATACTGCCAGTACAATCGGCAGAAATACAAATAAAAATGTTATACTGCTAAACAGCATCTTTTGTTCCCCCTGCGTTTCTATAAACTTTTTGAAAAAACAGACTTATAAGTCTCTGCTTTTGGAGAGACTGCGTAAAATACGAACTTCCCTCTTACAGAAATCTGAGCTTCATCCAAAAGCTGCACCTGGTCAGGCGCATAACCGTCAAAGTCATTCCTTCTGTTCGCACGGTGCTGTTCTACAGCTGCCTTTACCTCTTCTGCCTGTTCCGTGGTCTTTGTTTTGACCAGTAAGATCTCCTGTGCTGACATACTGGATTCTGCCGTGTAGAGCATTACACCTTCATAATCTGCACTGTTGAGCCCATAATAACGCTTCAACCCCTGCACTCCTGCTTTTTTCATAGCCTTCGTATCCAGAGATGCCTCTACTTTTTTCTCTACCGCAGCAAAACTCTTCGTACTGCCGCTGGTGAAAATCAATAACAGTGCCACGTAAACAACGATCACTGCCACCAGTGCATACTTGATCACCACTGTTTTTTTGAGATTTTTTATCTTATCTGTCATAAAGTTGCTACCTCCGCCATACGTTTGAGCCAGATTGGATAAAAATCCGCCTTGAAATGAATTCCATCCTCTTCATAATAAGTATCTGAAACCAGCGAAGTATTATCTAAAAATGCAATCTGATTCTCATCACACATCTTCTGCAGTGCCGCATTGTACTCCGGAATCTTCTGAAATACAGGATTTTCTTCCTGCTTCGCCGCACTGACCGGAAAGATAGAATTCACATACAAAGTTGTATCCGGCAATTTTTTACGCAGCTGGTCGATCACTGCTTTATACTCTTTGATAAATAAATCCGTATCCCCATTTGTTGCAATCACGTCATTCATCCCATAGGAAAGAAAAATAACCTGTGGGTTAATATCTGCCACTGTTTTTATCTGATCATCCAGCTCATCCAATTCTACTCCGATCTTGGCAACCACACTGGACGCATTCAAAAGATCATACTCTGTAAATGCCTCAGAAATCGAATCTCCCATCACGACCGAACTGGAAAATAAGCTCTTATAGTTGATCTCACCACTTGCTTCCTGACTTTCCAGCTTGTCTTTCGTGTCCAGCTTGTTGATCTTTTTTTCAATATCTTTTACATTTTCTTTTTCTGTCGCTTTTATGATCGCAAGTCCCTCCTTCGTATCCACTGTTTCAGCGGAAAAATAGCTGATTCCTTCCGCGATCAGGGTAACTGCAGCAAGCACTGCGACTGCACCGGCTCCGATTATCACATGTTTTTTTTTCTGTCTCTTCATCCGTATCTTTTGTCCCCTTATTCTTACCATCTTATCTTATTTTATAATACGTTTTCCATGCTTAAAAGTCAACGTTCCTGATGATAGATTCTCTCGCTGATCTCTTGCATTTTCATGTCGATCGTATGGAGCTGTTCTGCGCAGATTCCCAGATCTTCTGAAACAGAATCCGGAAATCCGTCCGTCTGTTTCTTATAATACAGTTTATGTTCTATACTTGCCCAAAAATCCATCGCGATCGTACGCATCTGCACTTCTACCTTCATCGGTTTTTTCTCATTCATAAAAAATACCGGTACTTCCAAAATCAGATGCAGACTTCTGTAACCGTTTGGTTTTGGATTCTTGATATAGTCCTTTCTCTCGATCAGTCTGATATCATCCTGCTCACATATTTTTTTCGCAAGCGTATAGATATCTTTCGGAAAACAGCAGATCACACGGATACCTGCAATATCACAGATATTTTCTTCTATGGCCTGTACACTGATCTCTATATTTTTTCTTTTCATCTTCTCCAGGATACTAATCGGTTTCTTGATTCTGCTTTCAATTGATAAGATTGGATTCTGATCAGAATTGATCGATAATTCGTGATTCAACACTTCAAATTTTGTCTTAACTTCCAGCAGTGCACACTGATACTGCATGATCAGCTTCTGAAACGGCATCGCTGATTCTAAAAGCCTCTCCGGTTCTTTCAACTCTGTCAATTCTTCAAATTTCATTTCTTCCATATTAACTGCCCTTCTCTTCTGTACTGATTCCATATAAAATAATATCCAATAACTCTGATATCTTCAGATTATGTTCTTCTATAAATCGGGAAAAATCTCCTGTACGGCTTGCTTTATTCTGGTAATATCCATTGTACATATTCTGAAACAGACTCAGATATTCTACTGCCATTTCCATACTGATTCCCTCTCTTAAACGAATCTTGGACAGCAAATGCCGGTATTGCTCTCTTATATAGGCATCATATCTTTCCATCACACCAAAAAGTGCTTCTTTTAAATGCTCTGCCGGATATAACATCACATTAAAAAATATATTTCTGTCATACGGATTTTCAGCAAAAAACACTTCCCGTCTCTCCAAAAAAATACGGATTTCTTCCCTTGCTGTCTTTGCCTCTTCTTTCCCTTCCTCCAGATAACTCATCAACTTTTCGAAGCTTTTCTTCACACAGTACAGATATAGCTCATCTTTATTTTTAAAATTATGGTAGATCAGCCCTTTTGCAATCTGATACTTACCGCATATCGCATTCAGCGAAACCGCATCGTAAGATCTGCTTCCAAACTCGATCGTAGCTGCATGTACAATTTTTTCACAAGTCTGTTTTGTCTTTTCTTCTTTTTTCATGCTGTTATCCTTTCTTTTTGACTACACAGTCTATAATAGGATACTATACAATTTTCTTACAATCAATATTTTTGCCTGTGTTTTTTTCTCTTTTTTATGGTATGATAGAGAAATCAATACTTATATTTTTTATCAGGAGGACATCCTTATGATCGCGTTAAAACTGACGAATGTCAAAGCCTGTATGTCTCATCTTCTTCTGATGGACACCTTCGATTCATTCCTTCTGATCGAAGGAGAGATCATGACATTCAATACGTTCAAAATAGACGGTTTTATTCAAAAAAACTTTTATACTTCTGAAGAACTGGAACAAATGGGCACACTCCCTGAATACGCTTACTGGAAGCAGCTTCGGGAATACTGCTTCTCCCTAATCAAAGGGAAAAAGACTCCGCTTGGATTTCGTTTTGTATTCAGTCTGTCTCCGAAAAATATTGCCCGCCTTATCGAGCAGAATGAACTCGGCCTGAATGCCGATGACATTCAGGGACTCTATTTGAATCTCCGCTATGATTCCACCGGACTTCAATGCATTACCGGTACATCTTTCAAATCCTTCTCCATGGACAAGTCGCTGGAACACGCCTGGGACAACATGGTACAGAAGTTTTTCCAGAAAAAAGGACTGGATTTCGAAATTTTGTAATCTGTAATTTTAGTTCAACGAATACCATTATATAAGACAGATCCACATTTTAATCTTAAAAATTATGAAAGTTTTTCTTAAGATTACAAAGTGATTTTATTGCCTTTTTCGTAAATGACATCTACGGTTTCATCAACTGGCATCGGATGGGACAAAGACAGGGAAGCGAAGCTTTCTAAACAATATAAAAGGGAGTCCGAAAAAGAAATGGTTCTAATCCCTTTCTTTTTCGGACTCCCTATATTTTTTTATTTTGTCAAAAGCATCATAATCTGATTACTTCTCTGTACAAATGCTGTCATCTCTTGTGGACTCAGTGGTTTGTGGGCAAGCAGCGCCAGATCATACAGCTGCTTACAGATCAGCTCTACATTCTCACCTTCTTTGTTCTCTACCACATACTGCACCAGTGGATGATCTGCATTCAGGATCAAGGACGCCTGTCCGCCGAACATACCGGTATCCATACCACCCATTCCATACATCTTCATCATCTCTTCCATACGTCTAGACTCTTCAGACAACACGGCCATGGAAGCAATATTCTCATCTTTTAATTTTTCTACTTTGACATCCAGTTTCTCATTATTCAGCACTTTTCTGAAGATTTCTGTCAGACTGTCTGCATTCTTCTGGAATGTCTCTTTTTCTTCTTCTGCAACTTCTGCTTTCAGAGACTCATGAACATCTGCATCGATTCTCTGGAATTTTACATTGTCATGCTTCTGCTCCAGATAGGTAATGAATGCAGAATCAATATTATGTGCCAGGATCACTGCATCCTGCCCCTGCTCTTTGAACATATTGATGTACTGACTCTGCTGCTGTTCATTCGTCACGTAGAAAATATTAGTCTTTGGTGTCTCTTTCGTCTCTTCTGAATCCGTTGTCTCCTCTGCCTTTGTCTCTTCTGCTGTTTCTCCGCCATTGGCCTTGATACAGTCTTCCAGAGTGAGATATTTGTGGTCAAGATTCTTAAACAACATCGAATCTTTTACTTTTTCTCCGAATTTTTCATCTTTCAGACATCCAAACTTGATAAACGGACTGATATCATCCCAGTATTTTTCATAATTTTCTCTGTCTGTTTTGAACATACCGTTCAGTTTGTCTGCAACCTTCTTAGAAATATAGTCTGCAACTTTTGTTACAAATCCATCATTCTGCAGTGCACTTCTGGATACATTCAGAGGCAGATCCGGACAGTCGATCACACCTTTTAATACCATCAAAAATTCCGGAATCACTTCTTTGATGTTATCTGCAATAAATACCTGATTGTTATACAGTTTGATCTTTCCTTCAATGGAATCATACTCTGTATTGATCTTCGGGAAGTACAGGATTCCTTTCAGATTAAACGGATAATCCATATTCAGGTGAATCCAGAACAGTGGCTCCTTGTAATCCATAAATACTTTTCTGTAGAACTCGATATAATCATCCTTTGTGCAGTCGCTCGGATTTTTTGTCCAGAGTGGATGAATATCGCTTAAGGAAACCGGACGTTTTACAATTTTAGCTTTCTGTTTCGGCTCACCTTCTTCACCTTCTTTTGGCTCTTCTGTGATATGTTCTACCACTTCATCCGTATCCAGAACATCTGCCTCATCGATTGTCTCATACTCCGGCTCTGCATTGGCCTTGGAGAGGAAAATCTCTACCGGCATGAATGAGCAGTATTTTTCCAGCACTTCTCTTGCACGGTATTCATTTGCAAATGCAAGACTGTCCTCGTTCAGATATAATGTAATCTCTGTACCAACCTCTGTACGGTTTCCTTCCTGCATCTCATACTCTGTACCGCCTTCACTTACCCAGTGTACTGCGGCTGCACCCTCTTTATAAGACAACGTATCAATCTGCACTTCGTCCGCTACCATAAACGCAGAATAGAATCCCAGACCAAAATGTCCGATCATTTCATCCTCTGTCGTCTTGTCTTTATATTTCTCCAAAAACTGTGTGGCACCGGAAAATGCGATCTGTGTAATATACTCTTCCACTTCTTCTGCTGTCATACCGATACCGTTGTCAATGAACTTCAGCGTCTTTTCTTCCGGATTGACAATGACCTGAATCTTTCCTTTATAATCATCGGGAAGCTCACACTCACCCATCATATCCAGCTTTTTATATTTTGTGATCGCATCGCATCCGTTGGACACTAATTCACGAATGAAAATATCATGGTCAGAATATACCCATTTTTTAATGATCGGAAATATATTCTCGCTGTCGATAGATAAATTACCTTTTTTTGTTCCCATATCTAAACACTCCTCTTTCTTTACAAACTCACCCGTCCTGCGGGTTTTCTTCTGTCTATGAAGTATTTTAGTACACCATGTTTTAAAAGTCAACAGAAAATTAGCACTCTTTTCAGTTGAGTGCTAATAAAATTATGAACTCTATAAACTTTTTATAAACAAGAAACAAATACAAAATACTCCTGTCAAGTGGTATAATCAATTCTGTCAGCTTATTCACTCTTTCCAAAGAAAAGGAGGTTTTCAAAATGGAACAGAATTTTTCACTTACTCCGGTGCATACTGACAAACAGATTCAGGAAATTTCCAATCTTGCTTCTGTTATCTGGCATGAGCACTTCACTCCCATTATCGGCATACAGCAGGTAGAATATATGCTGGAAAAATTCCAGTCTTTTCATGCCCTGAAAGAACAGATGGAAACCGGATATGAATATTTTCAGATTTTTGACAATACAGAGTTTTGCGGGTACTGCGGGATTCATCAAGAAGAAACTACACTGTTTCTAAGCAAACTCTATTTAAAAAAAGAGGCGCGAAACCGACACCTCTCTACAAAAACGATCCAGTATTTAAAAACTCTCTGTCAAAAACGCGGTCTCTCTTCCATCTGGCTTACGTGCAACAAATACAATACGAATACCCTTGCGGTCTATCATCATCTTGGATTTGAGACGGTTCGTTCACAGGTAGCGGATATTGGAAACGGATATGTCATGGACGATTATATCCTGGAATGCAGAGTCTGACCGTACTCTGCATTTTTCTTTTGTCTATTCTTTATAAAACTCTCCATAATCAGTAGAACCAATTTTCTCACTCGGCTCAAGCGTAACGGCCGCCCCTGTTGTCTGTATTTCTGTTCCTTTTGGAATCGGTACATTCTCATAACTGAGTTCCAATTCTTTTGGTGCAAACGAAATCACCTCTGCTCTGCGTTCTTCATCTGCTGCAAATTCTGATAAAAATGAATCCGGAAGTGTCATCATAAGATCATTCCAGTCCGGTTCAGACTTCACATTATAAAGCCCCTCTGGAAAATCACGCCCCGCAGTCATTGTCTGTCCTACTTCTACTCGCACTGAATCCTGCAGTGGATTTGTCTCTCCATGAAGCCTTTCTGTCTGCGCACAATCCGAACGGAATTGAAGTGCTGCCCCGCTTTTCACTTCCAAAAGAGCTCCATCGTATAAACGCAGATCATCCATCACAGCTGCCTGATTCGGATTTTCAGGGTCATTTCCAATCTGTTGCCAGATGTAAATTCCATTCTCATCATCGATCAAATAAATCGCACTTTCCCCATCCTGCGCCTCTACTGTATAAATTCCCTCTGGAATATGAACGCCAACCTCATAATATCCTCCGGTAAGAACTTCATCGTATGCTTCGCCTGTCTCAGAAAGCTGTCTCTTTGCAAACTGATATTCATCATATTCCTCTCCCGACTGACTCTGCCCCTTCTCTTGTTCCTCGAAATAACTGTTCAGTGCAACGGCACCAACTGCTGCCACAAGCAGGATTACGCTTCCGATCGCCAGACCCTTCCCGATCTTCTGCACCGCATCACGCGGCTGTGAATCCTGCATCTTTACGCTTTCATTAAGATGATAGACTTTCTTTGTGTTTTTTTCATTATCAAGCCCGCATTCCACGCACCGTCCGTTTACCAGTTTTCCACCACACAGATAACATCTCTTTCCCCCAAGCATAAGCCCTCCCATTCCTGCTGCTTTTTCAGCTTTGCAGACACATCATTTCCTGTTATCATTTACTTTTTACAACATCCAGCGCCTTCTGCAGCTGATTGTCACTGGTCGGATTCGCCGCATCGTAGGTATATTCTACCTCCACATCCGGCTGAATTCCTTTTTTATGGATGTTTTCTCCACTCGGTGTAAAATACTCCGCCGTCGTGATCTTGATCATCGTATCATCCTCAAAACTAAATAATTCCTGCACGATTCCCTTTCCGTACGTCGTGGTTCCCACAAGGGTACCAATTCCGTAGTCTTTTACGGCACCGGCAAAAATCTCTGACGCGCTGGCACTGTAGCCATTTACAAGCACTGCCAATGGTTTCTGAAATTCATGCTTTCCATCACAGTCGTAGGTTTCTTCATTCCCGTATTTGTCTTTAATAGAAACGATTCTTCCTTCCGGAAGGATCAGTTTCAGCATCTCTACAACAGTATCCAGGTTTCCTCCCGGATTATTCCGAAGATCGATAACAAGTCCTTCCATCCCCTGATCTTCCTGATCTTCCAGTGCGGACTTGAACTGTTTGTAAGTCACCTCTTCAAACCCCTGCACAGAAATATATCCTATCTTATCTTCCTTCATCTCATGCTCGACTGTCTGTGACTGAATTTTTTCTCTCACAGCTGTCAGCGTGTGCTCTTCCCGGTCTTCTCCTCGATAAACGGAGAGTTTCACCTCTGTTCCTTCTTCACCTTTGATCCAGGATACAACCTCAGACGTATCCTGATCTTCGATCTTATGGTCATCGACCTGATACAGGATATCTCCTTCTAAAAGCCCTGCCTTTTCTGCCGGACTGTCTTCATAGACCGTTGTAATCGTGATCTCCCCGGTCTGTACATTCTGCATCATAGCGGCTCCGATCCCCGAATATTCTCCCGAGGTGCTCTCTTTGATCTCTTTTGTCTCTTCCTCATTGTAATATACCGTATACGGATCATTGAGTGCACTCAAAAATCCGGCATACACTGCATCTTCCAGATCCTCCTGCTTTACATCATCACTGTAGAGATAATACTGATCGATCATTTTTTCAATTTTTTTAAATTTTGCTTCGGTCTTTTTCTCTGCCCGCTCCTGCTTGGCAGTCACGCTGTCCTTTTGCAAAAGCAATCCGGAAAGCTCCGGTACCTTTGTGCAGACTCCTACTGCAAATAACATAATAAGGGCGCCTGTGAGCGCCCCTTTTATAAAACTTTTATGTCTGTTCATACTCTGTTACCAACTTTCGGTATTTTAGAAATACTGATCCGGACTGACTGCAACTCCATTTAACTCTACCTGGAAATGCAGATGTGGTCCTGTAGACTGTCCCGTAGAACCAACCGCACCAATCTGCTGGCCTCTTTCCACATACTGTCCCGCACTTACACAAATACTGCTGTGGTGCATATATTTTGTCACCAGACCGTTTCCGTGATCGATAACTACCCAGTTACCGGCGCTGCTGCTGTATCCGGCGATGATCACACGACCGGCTGCCGCGGCATATGTAGGTGTTCCGGTCGGCGCAGCATAATCGTTTCCTTTGTGTCCGCCGACTTCAAACTCACGGATTTCTCCAAAATAACTGGACTGGTAACTCATTCCCGGACACGGATGTGTGAAATAACCACTTCCGCTGGATACATTGCCGGATGACGGAGGTGTCACTGTGGAACCGCCTCCTGTACCACTGCCTGTATTATTATTGGAATTATTCTGATTCTGCTGCTCTTGCTGCTGTAACTGCTGCTGTCTTGCTGCCTCAGCCGCTTCTTCCTGGCGTCTCTTCTCTTCCTCCACCAGCTTCTGCAGTGTCTCCATCTTGCTGCCGAGCTGACTGCTTAAATCTGCCAGCTGAACATCCTTTTCTTTTAACAATGTCTGCGCCTGTGTCTGCTGGTTCACAAGATCCGTCTGAAGTGTATTTAATTCCTCATACTCTTTCTGCAGCGCCGCTTCCTGCTCTTCCACTGCCTTTACTGTCTTCTGGAATTCTTTTAACTTATCTCTATCATATTCAGACAGCTTGGAAATATACTCTGTTTTATTCAAAAAATCACTGATATTTTCACTGTCAGCAAGAACTTCAATAAATTCCATATTTCCATTCTCGTACATATATTTGATGCGGATCTTCATACTCTGGTACTGTGTATTTTCTTCTACTTTAGCCTGCACCAGATTTTCTTCTGCTTCTGTGATCTCCGCCTGCTTTGCATCCAGCTTGGACTGTGTCTTTTCCATCTCTTCTGCAATCTTTTTCAACTCTGTCTCAACAGTCGTCTTCTCTGCCTGCACACTGTCCTTTTGCTGCTGCAGCTGATCTACTGCATTCTGTGCATCCTGTACAGTCTCCGCATGTACCGGAAGTACCGTTCCGACAGAAAGCGCCGCTGCCAGACATAATGCTGTCACTTTTTTCATACGTTCTTTCATATGTTCACCTATACTTTCAAATGCTTGCGTACTGTAAAGAAACTTCCCAGGAATCCGATTCCTACTCCAAGCAGAAGTCCAATTGGAAGCAGGTAGCGATATACATCTCCTACCGGCAGGAATTCCACGATATTTTTCAGGATCTGGAATTTTGTCATCACATATCCCACTGCTCTTCCATAAAGTGCATACAATAATGCCAATGGAAGTACCGCTCCGACAATTCCGATGATCAGACCTTCCAGCACAAATGGAGAACGTACTACAAAGTCCTTTGCACCGATATATTTCATAATTGCAATTTCTTCTTTACGAACCGTAATACCCATGGTTACGGTATTGCTGATCAGGAAGATCGAAACTCCGAACAGGATCAAAATGATCGCGATTGACACATATCCAACCAGTACATTGACACTGGAAAGTGTATTCGCCACAACATCTGATTTATTGACTTTTCTGACTCCGTCCAGTCCCTCCGCAAACTTTACCAGTTCCTTCTGTGTTGCAGAAAGTGATTTGCTCTTGGAGATCATATTGCTGTCCTTGTCCTCCTGCGGTTTCATATAAACCGCATAACTGCTGGAGCCTGCAAGCGGATTGTCATCCTTAAATCCATCTGCCAGTTCCGGATTATCTCCAAAGTACTCTTCTTTAAAACTGTTCCATGCATCATCTTCCGAAACATACTCTACTTTCAGAACATCATCCCTGCTGCGAAGCTCCTTGCCAATCTCCTCGATCTGACTTTCTGTTGCATCCTCATCAAAAAATACTGTAATCGCCACGCCTTCCTCTGCAGTCTTTACAAAATGCTGCAGATTCAGCACGATAGAAAAGAACAGTCCGAACAGAAAAATACAAGCTGACATTGTCGCAATAGATGCGATAGAGAACATTTTATTTCTCCCGATGTTCTTAACTCCCTGTTTTCCTACGTATCCTAATGTACTAATCCTCATCTATATACCCACCTTTTTGTTCATCACTCACGATCACGCCCTGTTTCATCGTAATAACTCGTTCGTTCATCTCGTTTACGATCTCCTGGTTATGTGTAACAACAAGTACTGTCGTTCCTCTGTCATTCGCCTCTTTGAGAAGACTCATGATTTCCCACGAATTGGTAGGATCCAGGTTACCGGTCGGCTCGTCGGCCAACAAAATTGCAGGTTCATTTACGATTGCTCTGGCAATCGCTACTCTCTGCTGCTCTCCACCGGAAAGCTCTTTCGGGAAAGCTTTATATTTTTGCGCCAGACCTACAAGAGAAAGTGCTGCCGGCACTTTTCGCTTGATCACTCTTGTCGGTGTTTCTGTCACACGAAGTGCAAACGCGATATTCTCATAAATATTCCGGTCCTTCAACAGACGGAAATCCTGAAAGACAACCCCGATGCCTCTTCTGTATTTTGCAATGTTCCGATGTTTCATCCGTTTTAAATTCTGCCCGTTTACAATGATCGTGCCTTCTGTAGGCTCCAGTTCCTTCATGATCAGACGAATCAATGTGGATTTTCCGGAACCGCTGTCTCCTACGATAAAAACGAACTCTCCCTGTTCGATCTTAACAGACACACCGTTTAACGCAGCATTCCCTTTGGAATACTCCTTCGTTACATCTCTTAATTCAATCATCATGCTCCTCCTAATTATTCATACTTTATCGGACGAAGTCCGCCCGCCGCAGGCATACATTGCGGGATGCCCGGATGGGTATACTTTATCGGGCGTAAATCCGCCTGCTTAATATTCCAGCGTCTCCATGTATTTCATATATTTTACGACCATCAGTGCAATCTTGAATGTGATTGCATCTTCAAATACACGCAGATCCAACCCTGTACTTTTCTGAAGCTTATCCAGTCTGTACACGAGTGTATTTCTGTGAATATAAAGCTGTCTGGATGTCTCTGATACATTGAGACTGTTCTCAAAGAACTTGTTGATCGTAGTCAGTGTCTCCTCATCAAATTCATCCGGTGATTTCCCCTCAAAAATCTCTTTGATAAACATCTTGCAAAGCGGGATCGGCAGCTGGTAGATCAGACGTCCGATTCCAAGTGTGCTGTATGCTACAATGTCTTTCTCATCAAAGAAGATCTTGCCGACATCCAACGCCAGTTTTGCTTCTTTGTAGGACTTGGAAACTTCCTTGATGTCGTTGACAACCGTTCCATAGGCAATGTGGATTTTGTCATCCTCGGACTCAGCCCGCAGGATCTCCATCATTTCTTTGGCCATCTTTTCAAGCTCTCTGCTTCCGTCCTTATCAGCCAGCTCTTTGACAACAATGATATTTTTCTCATCTACTGCTGTCACGAAGTCTCTCGACTTTCCGCCAAGCAGGTTTCTGACATTATCCAGAGCAACACTGTCTTTTTCGTGTGATGTCTCAATAATAAAGATAACACGTTTTGCTTCTGTGTCAATATGTAATTTTTTTGCGCGATTATAAATATCTACAAGAAGCAGGTTGTCAAGAAGCAGATTTTTGATGAAATTATCCTTGTCAAAACGCTCCTTATATGCTACCAGAAGACTCTGAACTTGGAACGCTGCAATCTTACCCAGCATGTAGACATCTTCGCTCTCTCCGCCTGCCAGCAGAACATACTCAAGCTGCTGCTCATCAAAGATCTTGAAGAACTGACATCCCTGGATCACCTGGCTGTCTGCCGGAGATTCTACAAAAGACAACACCGCGCTTTCATAATTCCATGTATCCTCAAATGTCGTAGCAAGCGCCTTTCCTTCTGTATCCAGAACGCAAAAGTCAATTCTGGAAATTCCTTTTAATCCTTCGATTGTGTTTTGAAGTATCTGATTTGAAATCATACCTTTTTTCCTCCGCTTATCTACTCGTTTCCATGTGCATATTTCACAATTTTTTTACTCTTTCACTTTTGTCTGCACAACCCATATTTTATATACTAAGGCAAAACATCAAAAAAAGAAAGAGGAAATCCACTTTTTTTATGCATTTCCTCAGAGTTTTTACAAAAAATTCATATTTATACGGCTATACATAGTATACAAACCGAAGCTTTTTTATTCTTCACTTCTCTGCTGCCGTCCCACCTGGTAACGGAACACTTTCCTGCGCAGAAATCTTTGAATCTTTCCTTTTTTCTGCTTTTTCATATAGATTTCTTTCAAAACGCTCCCGCATCCAAACCACACTCTTGCATTTAACAATGCGCTGTTCCTCTGTATCAAAAGCTCCTGCTCCGGTGATGGAAGCAGGGAAAAAATGCAATCTGTCTCAGCACCATTGACCGCATTGATCACCTGCTCTATTCCCGCACCATCCGGCGGCAGAACGCCTCTTCCTGCCAGGATCAGCTTTCTGTCATGTTCCCGGATCGCGGATTCCATCTCTAAAAGCTCTGTTTCTGACTGTGCCACAAGAAATACACGCTTTTTGTTTCTCTGTATATAGCGGAGAAACATCTTTAAAAACACCAGTCCCGCCGTATCACGCAGCAGCGTCTTTTCTCTGACTCCTGCCGCCTCCAGAATCTCCGTCTCTCCCGGCAGCACCAGATTCAGTGATTCCACTGCTTCTTTCCAGCCCGGCATATCTTTCCCTTTCAGCAGCATGTCCATCGTGATGATCTCAACTGTGTTAATGGAATCACTTTCCATATACTGCACCACTTTCTGCATCGCTGCTTTTGCACTCGTCTGATAGAGTTCTATATTCAAGATATTGATCTTCTCATTCATCTGTCTCACCTGTACTTTTTCCCAGTCGTAAAATTGTATCAAAAACAAGAAGATTTGTAAAGTATTTTATTCTCTTTGACGATACCAGGCACCTGATTGTGTTCTTCATTTACATGTTTTCCACTGCTGCGCGTTCGATCGAAAGCCCTTTCGTATAACGCTCCATAAAGCTTCGGTAACCTGCGACACCTTCCTCTTCTGGATTCAAAACGGAAATCTCGCTGTCTTGAAACACTGCTTCTGCCAGATACTGATCCAGTGTTCTTCCGTTTTTTTCCTGCATAAAGGCTGCCAGAAGCGCAATTCCCCATGCGCCGCCTTCTCCTGCGGTCTCCATCACTGCCACCGGAATCTCCATGGCATCGGCCATAATCTGCTGTCCTGCCCCTTTTGTCTTAAACAGTCCTCCGTGCCCCATAATCCGGTCTGACTGTACGCCTTCTTCTCTCTTTAAAATGTCCATTCCGGTTTTAAGTGCTCCAAGTGCTGTATACAAATTGACACGCATAAAATTTGCCAGATTAAACCTGGAATCCGGTGTACGTACAAACATTGGCCTTCCCTCTTCAAATCCCGTAATATGTTCTCCGGATAAGTATCCGTAGGAAAGCAGTCCGCCTCCGTCTGCCTCTCCCTCCATTGCCTTTCTGTAAAGAGTTCCGTACAGTTGGTTTCTGTCCACATCCATCCCCATCGTCTCCAGAAACTCTGCAAACAGACCGACCCACGCATTCAGATCCGATGTGCAGTTATTGCAGTGGACCATGGCGACCGGATCTCCGGCCGGTGTTGTTACCATGTCGATCTCACGATGAACACCTTTCAATTCGTTTTCCAGTACAAGCATGGCAAACACAGACGTTCCTGCAGATACATTTCCGGTACGAACTGTCACACTGTTCGTCGCAGTCATTCCGGTTCCGGCATCTCCCTCCGGCGGACACATCGGGATTCCACCTTTCAATGTGCCGGACTCATCCAGAAGTCTTGCCCCCGCTTCTGTCAAAGTTCCCGCCTTGTCTCCTGCACACAGCACTTTCGGAAGGATCTCTTCTATCTTCCACGGATATTCATTCTCCCGGATCAATTCATCAAACTGTGACAGCATCTTTGGATGATAGTCTCTGATGGAAGAGTCGATTGGAAACATTCCTGCCGCATCTCCGATTCCAAGTACACTCTCTCCGGTCAGTTTCCAGTGAAGATATCCACTCAGCGTGGTGATAAAACGAACTTTTGAAACATGCGGCTCCTGATTTAAGATTGCCTGGTACAGATGGGCAATACTCCAGCGCTGCGGAATATTGTACTGAAACACATCGGTAAGTTTATCCGCTGCCTCTTGCGTGATCGTATTTCTCCAGGTACGAAATGGCACCAGAAGTTCTCCATTTTCATCAAATGCCAGATAGCCATGCATCATGGCGCTGATCCCGATTGCTTTTGTCCCCTCCAGTTCCACTCCATAACGGGAACCAACCTCTTCTCTCAGACTACGATAACACTCTTTAAGTCCTCTCCAGATCATATCCAGATGATAGGTCCAGATTCCATCCTCATACTGATTCTCCCAGTCATAGCTTCCTGATGCAATCGGTGTATGGTCTGCTCCTGTCAGGACCGCCTTGATCCTTGTGGAACCAAATTCAATTCCAAGATATGTCTCTTTGTTTCTGATCTGCTCTGCAAAGTTACTTTTTCCCATTGCTTTTTCTCCTCCTGCCTGAATTCTCGTTCTATATGGTTAATCTCATACTGTTCTCACTATATAACAATTTTTCTTCAAATACAACTTGGCGTATTTCCCAAATATTCCCTTTGATTTTTGATAAAAAGTTACTGTTCACAGTCACTTTTTGTCAAAAATATAAAAAGAGACTCTGTCTTTCTCAAACAAAAACAAAGCCTCTCTTTTTTCCTTTCACACTCTGACTCAGGCAGGATCTTCCGCAGATTTCCGGCGTCTCCTGGTCATCAGACCACCGATACGCCCGGTTTCCTTTGAAGACAAAGATTTCCATCCTTCCTCCAAAACCTGGTCCAAAAGTCCCAGTTCTTCTGCAATTTCATATTTCATCCTGTCTTTTTCTTCCATTGACGGAATCTCTTCTCGAGTGATCTTTTTCTGTTTCATATTCAGAGCATCTCCTTCCTTTTCCAGAAGTATTGCCCCAAATATCTGATTTCATTCGCCTATTTCTGATCCGGCATGATCACTGACGCAATAAAATATGCCAAAAGACCGGTTCCAACACTGGCACAGATAAACAAAACCATTCCAAGCCGGATCAAAACCGGATCCACGTTGAAATATTCCGCGATTCCTCCGCACACTCCACACAATACTCTGTTTTCTCTTGAACGATATAATCTTTTCGGTTCCATATTCTTACTCTCCTTTCGCAAATGCAATATTGACGGTTCCCATACCACACTCGATGTCCATTTCTTTTCCGGCATGATTGTTGATATTCTGGTTTCCTGCCGGCTTCGTAAATTCATCATCTCCAATCTGAATGCTTCCCATACCACAACTGACACTATAATTATAATCGGTCATTTTTCCGCTATCCTGAAACTCAATGGTTCCGATCCCACATTCGAGATCCAGATCACTGTTCACGCTTCCTTGCAGCGAGATCGATCCGGTTCCTGCTGAGGCACTCACTTCCCCTGCTTCAAATCCCTGAATATCCGCTGTCCCGGTCCCTATGGAAATATCCAACTCTCCGGTCCTGATATCACGCATGTACAGCGTACCGGTTCCCAGGGATGTGGAAATCCCCTCCAGATTGTCTGGAACGTGAATAATCAGCTCTCCTGCGTTGTTTTTTCCGATATTCTTCCAAAGCCTGGTATCCTGAGCACAAATCTCCAGAGTATCTTCATCTCTGTAAATCGAAAGATCCTCTAAAAGCTGCGGATCCATATTTCGGGTCGAAACCTCGATCTGATTGGAATCTGACCGTTCCATGATCAGTTCTACATAAGAAAGTTCAATATCCAGTTCGCTGATTCCTTCCAAATCTTCTGTTATCTCCGGTGAAACTTCTTCGTCGATATAATCCAGTTCTTCATCCATCTCCTCCGGTTCTGAATACTTCTGTGACCACCAGCGATCGTTTTCCAGATCCAGGATCCCATGCCTTCCATATCCCCGAAGATCCTGTACTCCTCCGAGAACAGTACCTGTCACTGACAGGACAACTCCGATTCCTGCACAGATCCCACAGCTGATCAGTAGAATTTTCCAACCTTTTTTCATCTATTCAGACACCGCCTTTCTGTGAAACGGCTTCCGGCACAGTTCCACGATAAACCGAAACATCGCCGGATACATTACAATGCAAAGCTTTCCGGTAAATAATGTTGCCAGTACTCCAAGCGCGATCAGGATCAATCCGATCCCTGCCATCAAAAGCACTGCAGGTACTGAATGAATGGCGATTCCTACGCCGATCCCTGTCACTGCGACTACAAATCCGGCAAGTACGACTGCCAGCGATGCAATCACCAGTGCTGCAAAAAAACAAACTGCTGCAATCAGAAGCCCGGCAATCACACCAAAAATTCCCACACCGACCGGAATCACAACCGGACATACAATCAACGCAATGAGTACGATCAATGCGATCTTTACCAGCTTGTCGTTCCTGCCTTGCGATGCCTCATAAGAATACTCTTCTGTCTGTCCACTCTGGTAGGAATAACCTTTTCTTTGCGGCACCTCTTTCTTCGATGCCCACTCCTGCTCATATCCATTCTCTGTAAACTCACCGTCATTTCCCGTATGCTTTAAATCATTCTTGATCATAGCTGCCACACGCTGCGGACTCTCCAGCTCCCGGATTACTTCTGCCTCGTTGTCTGCTCCTGCATCATCAAAATAGTCTTCATAGTACTGCAGGGCTTCTTCTCTTTCGTCTGCCGGAATATCCCCTAACAGCGCTTTTAGTTTTGCCATAAATTCCTCTCGGTTCATCCCGTCACTCCTCCCTCAAAAATTTCCTGGATCTTTCTGGAATAATTCTTCCACTCTACCTGGTACAGGTTCAACTGTGCCATTCCCTTTTCTGTCACTTTATAATATCTCCGGTTCCGCCCATCGTACTGACGGTCATATACTTCCAGACATTCGTCTTTCTGCAGTCGTCTCAACACCGGATACAACGTAGACTCTGATACATTGATCGCACTGCGCACATCCTGTGTGATCTTATAGCCATACGTGCCTTCACTCTCATGCGAGACGACCGCCAGCACGATCGCATCTAAAAGTGCAGCTCCTGTATTAAATACCATCCAACCGCTCCTTCCTATGCTGTTTTCTCTTTAATACTGTTCTTACACCTATATTATATTTTGTATAATATAGGTTGTCAATATAATATTGTTTAAGATTTTCTAAAGAACTCTTTCTATTTTCTAAACGCAAAGAAGCAGCAGAACGATCTGTGTCTGCTGCTTGTCACTACCTCTGCCAGATCCAGAGCCCAACACCAATCTGCAGGAGCAAAATCAGTGGAACCCCCAGATAAAATAACGGTTTCCTTATCTTATGATGAAATACAAACATTCCGGCCAGTGCTCCCGGAGAGCCTCCCGCTGCCGCAAAAAGAAGCAGTGTCTTTTCCGGAATCCTCCACCTGCCTTTTACTGCTTTCCATTTATCGATCCCGAACACCAGAAATGCCACCGCATTGGCTGCCAGTAAATAAATCAGTACATACCTTTCCATTTAAACGTTGATTTCCTTTCCAAGAGCAAATGAATAAATGATCTTTTCTTTGACTGCCTTTCCTGTGATCTGTGACAGGGCGCGGGCATAGTATGTAAGCTGTGACTGGTATCTCCGAACAAGTTCATCGGCCGTTCTTACCCGGTCTGTCTTATAGTCTAAGACTACAAGTCCGTCTTCCTCTTCAAAATACACATCTATGATTCCCTGCACCAGAAGCTGTGCTCTGCATTCTGTATCCGGATAAATTTCTCCTGAATCCACCCCCAGCACAAAGGGCTGCTCTTTGTACAACTGTTTTTTCTTTGCCGCCTGATGCATCCGTTTCCCGCTTTCACATTGCAGAAACTTCAAGAAATCTTCCGTTTTTACAGCCTCTGCGCTCTCCGGACTGATCCTTCCTTCTGTCTGAAGATGTTTCAAATGTTCCTCCAGACTTTCTCTGGTATATTCTTTTTCAAAATCAAGAAGCTCCAGAAATTTGTGGTACGCGGTTCCTCTGACTGCTCCGGATGCCGCTTCTTCCGCTCCTAAAAATCTCGGAACAAGAGGCACTGCTTCCGGTTCCTGATATAATACCTCTCCTGCCTCCTCTTCCATGTAGGCCCGTTTTTTAAGTTCTGAAACTGTAAATTTCATCTGAAAACGCTGTTCTTCCGCAAACGGATATGCAAAGTCCAACTGTCTTTTCAGCTCTTCCCGGTATCCGGCATCATGAATCTGATTTGTATCCCAGTTTTCCAGTACATTTCGAGTCAGTTCATCCGCCGCTTCCCAGGCTCCCTCCATCTGAGCCGCGCCCAGACTGTCAACAACGGTAATTCCGATCGAACTTTCTGCCGGGGATGCCGCAGGAAGCAGCCAGTCCAGATACGAATTCGCAGAAAGAACTTCATATGGAAGAAATGCTGTTTTTTCCCTTGTGGAAAGTGTTTCCAGCTTTGTCCGTGCATCTTTGCACACTCCCGTCAGAATGAGTTTTTCCTTTGCTCTTGTCATTGCCACATAGAGCACCCGCATCTCTTCCCCTAAGTTTTCCACTGCCACCTGTTTCTGGATTACTTTTTTTAACAGTGTCGGAGCCTTTGTTCTCTTTTTCAGATCAATCACATCCATTCCCACACCAAGCTCCGGATGGATTACAATACTGCCCTTCACATCCTGCGTATTGAAAAGTTTTCCCATACCTGCCACGATCACGATTGGAAATTCCAGCCCCTTGCTTTTGTGGATACTCATGATACGGACTGTATCCGCCTGTTCATCTGCAAGATTCGCCTCTCCATAATCCACATTATATTTTTTGAGCTGTTCAATATACCGCACAAAATTGAACAGTCCCTTATAGCTGGTTCCTTCATAGGCTGCTGCCTTTGCGACCAGCATCTGTACATTTGCCATTCGCTGTGCACCACCCGGCATCGCCGAAATACACATACCGTACCCCGTTTTTTCTATAATCTCCCACAACAGATCATGCATCGCTGTATATGGAAGCATATCCCGGAATTCCGACACCCGGCAAAGGAAGTTTTTCAGTTTTTGCTGCAGGATTGGTTCCTTCTCCTTTTCATCATCAGACGCATAGGCGTGAACCGCTTCATAGAAAAAGAGTTCCGGATACGTACTTCTTATCTTTGCCAGTTCTCTCGCATCCAGCCCCGCAAACGGTGACGTAAGTACTGCCGCCAGCGGCAGGTCCTGACGCTCATTGTCCAGAATCTGCAGATAATCCAGAAGAACACTGACTTCATACGTTTCAAAATATCCTTCTCTGCTTCCCACATGTGCAGAAATTCCTTCTTCTGCCAGAACCTGAGCAAACACATCTGCCCAGCCTTTGATGCTTCTCGTCAGGATCACAATATCTTTATATTGTACCGGACGGTATTCCTTTGTCTTTTTATCCACCACCTGCCCCTGTAAAAGCAAGAGTTTGATGCGGTCTGCCACTGCCCGGGCTTCCAGACGGCGTGCATTGTCCTCTTCTTCCAGCTCCTGTGCATCTACTAAAAGAAGCTCTGCCCGATTTGCCGATACTCCGTTTTGCTCCCTGCTCTTTGGATAATCAGCTCCCGGATAAAGTGCCGCACGGGCATCATACTCCACACCGCCTACACTTTTGTGCATAATCTGCTCAAACACGTAGTTCGTGGCATTCAGCACCTCCTCGCGGCTTCGGAAATTCCGGTCCAGATCGATCCGCTGCTTCTCGCTGTCTGCCTGGCTGTATGTATCATATTTTTCCATAAACAGTTCCGGTCTGGAGAGGCGGAAACGGTAAATACTCTGTTTGACATCTCCTACCATAAACACATTGTAACTTCCGCGGCTCACAGTAGACACACTGGTCAGAATCGCTTCCTGGATCAGGTTGCTGTCCTGATACTCGTCAATCATCACTTCCTCAAACTGCTCCTGATATTCTCTCGCCACAGCAGATGGTACCAGACTTCCGTCTTTTTCTTCTGTCAGAATCTGCAGGGCAAACTGCTCCATGTCCTGAAAATCAATCACATTGCGGCTTCTCTTTTTCTCTGCAAACAGCCTTGCAAAGGTTGTCACAAGAAAGACCAGTTCTTCCATGGTACTTCCTGTATTTCGCAAATCTTCTGCCAGTTCCTCGGGCGTTTCGTAAAAACAGGTTTCCTGCAGATCTTTTACCATCTTCTTGGCTTTTTCCCGCAGCATCTTCACTGCTTCTTTCTTCTCCGGATCAATCGTCTCATCCTTTTTGGCAGAAAGCCGCTTCCATGCAATCTGATTGATCTTCCCGTAAAATGCTTCAAACGTCTCTGCCTTTTCCATAGTCTCGATCATCATAAGATCCGCTTCCAACGCCTCTGCATACAGATACGGTCCGTCAGACTCCTCACAGATATGCAGCGCCTCATTCAGCAGAATCCTTGCCCCCTGCAGGTTCTGACGGATACTTTCGATCAGGATCTGTACAAATCCAGCGTCAGAAAAATGTTCGTTTTCCACCTGATAATTGTCCACACACGCATTCAGCCACTTTTCCGGCTGTGGATAGCTGCCCGCATATTCGTATAACTGCAGGATCACTTCTTCCAGCTGCCTGTCACTTCTCCCCGTAGAAAATTTCTCTGCAAATTCCAGAAAAGCCTCCGTTCCCTCATCATAGCAGGACTCCAGCATTTCCTCCAGAACATCCTGACGCAGTAATTTCAACTCCCCTTCTTCTGCGATCCGAAATCCCGGATCCAGATTAATGGCATGAAAATGCTCCCTTATCACAGACAGGCAAAAACTGTGGATTGTTGTGATCCGGGCGCTGTGGATGAGCGTTGCCTGCCTCTGTAAATGCACATTTCCCGGTGTGTCTTCCAGGGCATTTTCAATGGCATCCCGGATTCGCTCTTTCATTTCCGCTGCTGCCGCTTCGGTAAATGTCACGATCAAGAGCCTGTCTACATCCAGCGGATCCCTCTCATCCAACAGTCTCTGAATGATCCGCTCTACCAGAACCGCCGTTTTTCCGGAACCGGCCGCTGCGGAGACCAGAATATTCCTGTTTCTTAATTCAATGACCTTTTTCTGATCTTCTGTCCACTGTACACTCATGACGGTTCCTCCCTGTTTTCGATTTCTTCTTCCATCCGGCGGATGACTTCTTCTTTCGAGTACTTTTCCAGGCTCCGGTACGCATAACCGTCCAGCCTTGGATCAAACCCGCAGATATCCCGGTATGCACAGTAGTCACACCCTGTACTTCCATTCAACTCATATGGATTTGCCTGTACTTCTCCTGCATAGATCTGCCGTTTCACCTGAGCTTCCTTTTTCTTTGTATAAGAAAGCATTGCAGCAAACGCCTCCGGAGGCAGTACTTTGGAATACCGGTTGAGACTTCCGTCCTTATTTTTCCCGATCGGGTTGAGAACCGATGTCCCCGAAAGCTGATGCTCCAGATGCTCGATCACCTCTTCCTTCGCATTGATCATTCCATCCAGCCTGAGCTCTTTTAAAATCTTCTCCTCCAGTGCATGATCATCTTTTTCTCTGTCCACGATCGGGTCTTTGATCCGATAATAAAAGATACCGGCAGGCTCTACTGTTTTTCCCGATGCACGTCGTTCTTCCAGCTCCAGTGCCGCATTCAGATACACCGGAAGCTGCATCTGCAGCCCGTGATACAATGCCACAATATCAAAACTCTTCATCCCGGTCTTGTAGTCTGTCACTTTCACGTAAACCACATCTTCATCCTCGCAGGTATCGACCCGGTCGATCTTTCCACTTCCGAAATTCATTTCATATCCGCTCGGTTCAAAATCCCCTTTTTCCATCTGCCTGGTCAGCGCCCACACTGAACGTCGGATCAGCTGTTTGATGCGCACGATCATATACTCATTGCGGGCAGTACTGTAGAGTACCGTATTTCCATAGTCTTTGATACTTTCCTCCACACTCTCCTCGATCATGGCATCTCTCTGCACCTCTTCCAGTTTCGGCCACGGCATCCGCTTTTCCTGCGCCTTTCTTGCAAACCGCTCCATGGACTGATGAGCAATATTCCCCAGATCCATCGCCTCAAACTCATATCGCTCCCGATCCGAAAGATGCAGTCCATAGGTCAGAAAATGCGCATAGGCACAGGCCGAGAACCGCTCCATCCTTGTAACGCTGAACTGCTTTTTCTCCCCGTATAATTCTGCTGCTTCTTCTCCTGTAAGCGCATCCGGTTTCTTTTTGAAAAATCCTGCATCCAGAATTCTGTCCACTTTCTGCCCTTCATTCTGCCGATACCAGGTATAGAGTTCTTTCCAGGATTCATCCACACCCAGATACCGGTCCCGAACTCCGCGGATCACAAATTCCAGCCCTTCTCCCGGAGTCAGCTCCCTCTGTGTCATGCGAAGCGCCTCTTCTTCTGTAATGACAAGTTTCGGAAACAGCTTTTTCAAATCCCAGATCAGATATGCCGGACGCAATGTTTTTCCGTCAGACGAAACCTTACTGTATGAAATATGAAGAAACTCTTCCGGTTTGGTCAGATTCATATACAGATAAAATTTCTGAATATACGTCTTTTCTTTTGCGCCCGGAGAAAGTGCCTGCTTTTCTTTCTGAAACCATTCCCGGTCCCGTTCGGTAAGTAGTCCTCCCTGCCCCATATTTCCCGGAAGCAGGGTATCATTCGCCCCCACAAAAAACAGGGCTTTCAGATTGCTTTTCAGACGGGTTCTCTGCACATCTCCAATCACAACCTGATCCATACCCGGCGGGATCACACCGACTTTTGCCTCTTCCAGTCCTGCATCCAGAAGCTCACAGTACTCTTTCAGAGAAATCCCCTCGTCTCCCAAAAGTTCTGCAAATTTGTCAAACAATTCCAACACAATGCGATAGATCTGTGCGTACTCTTTCGCCAGTGCCAGCTCTTTCTTTTCCGCAAAACAGTTTTCCATCACTTTCAGCTTCTCCTGAATCTGATTTTCCACAAAGAAGCGATACACTGCTTCACAAATATCGCGCACTGTCTTTTTTCGCTGTTTCAAAACAAAGACAAGCGACTCTGTCATTTCTACAAACCGGACGCGCAGACCATTTAGTACTGCCAGCTCTTCTTCATCTGTCCTATTTGTCTTTCTCGCCCAGACTGCCTGCCATTTCTTATATCCTCTTAAACCCACTGCTACCACATAATTTTCCAGACGATCAATCTCATCTCTTGTAAATTCCGTAAATCCGGTCCTTAGAAAACGGAACACACTCTCATAGGAAAAGTCCTGCTCCACCATGGACAGGACACTCCTCACATATTCTACAAATGCATTCAAAAGAATACTCTTTTTGTAGTCCATAAACACCGGAATCTGATACTCTGTGCATACCCTCTCCAGATGATCTGCATATGTTCCCATATCACTGCAGATTACTGCAATATCCCGGTAATGGTATCCTTTTTCCCGCACCAGTCTGCGGATCTTCTGTGCAGTCAGCTTTGCCTCCATATCCGGACTGCCCGCTGCATATACCGAAAGATGCTCTGTTTCATCCAGATACTGTTTTCTGGAATAGCGGAACAGCTCAGATTCCAGAAAGCCAAGCTCCGGATTGCTGCGAAACCGGTAAACCGGCTTGTCATACAGACAGATTGGATCGGCAATTTCTATTTTTCGCTCTCCCGCAATCTGTACCAGACCCGTCACCATCTGCTTACTGAGTGCAAACAACTGATACGGATGCGTATACCGAAACGCATCCTCCCTTCCATCCATCTCGACTGTTACTAAAACTTCTTTGCAAATGCTCATCAGCTCTCCAAGAAGCCGATTCTGCACTGGTGTAAATCCGGTAAATCCATCCAGTGCGATCACACTGTTTTTCAAAATCTCCGACTTTGCCACCATCTGACTGAGCACATCCAGCAGTTCTTCTTTTGTAATATATTTTTCTGCAAGAAACTGCTCGAACCCCTCGTATATCATGCGGATATCTGACAGCTTATAATATAGAAAACTTTCTTCATCCAGATTTTCCATCAGCACATCCAGCTCTTCGAATCCGACTCCATACTGTGTAAACTCAGAGATCACCGACTTGACTTCACTGATGTATCCCTGTTTTTTCAAGTTCCCTTTTAATACCCTCAGACGATCTTCGTATTGTCCGGCGATTTTCCGAAGAATCAGATTCTTTCCCTCATCATCCAGAACCTGTCCTCTCGACTGTCCCACTTCCTCAAAAATGCGGTGTGCCATTCGTCCAAAACTTAAAACGTCGATATTCATAATCCCGTGATTCGGGTGCAGCGTACACAGATCCTGCTGCGTCTGCATCGTAAACTGTTCCGGCACGATGACCAGATAGTTTATTTCCGGATGTTTCATTGACTCCTGAATGATCTTTTCATATAAATAATGCGATTTTCCCGCACCTGAATTTCCTAAAATAAATTGAAGCATGCTGTGTCCTTTCTGGTGAGTTATAATACTTCTATTTTTTGCAACATCTCATCAAAACGATCCATCAATTCTTTATTCGGAATGGACACGTTTTCAACTCCTCTCCGATTCCATTACTTATCTCATATTGTATCAAACATGCCTCACACCTGCCAGTCTCAATTTTTAAAATCAGACAGCGCTCTTTTATTTTTGCCTTTACAGATCAGCTGTGTCATCGTTCCCATCGGGCAATATACGCACCAGGAACGGGGCTTAAACAACAGCATCGTCACAAATCCAAGTACGGTAGAAGTCAGCATCACACTGTAAAATCCAAATGCGAACTGCGCGATTCCCGGCGAAACATTCACGCCATGATACGCCCAGTTCCACGGAAGCTTCCAGGTCCATAACAAGGTAACTGCCTGATGCAGACTTTCTACTCCTGAAAACACAAGATACGTCGTCCACAGCATTTGAAAAAACATCGCAAAAAAGAAAATCAGAAATCCATAACGGAACGCTTTGCTTTTCATCCATTTAGGAACATCCTTCCTGCGGGATAACCCAAATCTGCCTCCGATCAGCTCAAACAGCTGTCCTCTTCCGCAATAACGATTGCAGTACCCCTTGTTCCCCTTCACAATTGCAATGATCAGCGGAATAAAAAAGCATAACAGTCCCAGCCATGCAAATAGAATCTGAAAAAATCCCAACACCAGATACATCAGAGAAGCAATCCACAAATAATCATACCAACTCTTTTTCATTCTGCCGCCTCCCAAATTGAAATAACCGTTGCCGGACACGCTTTTACACACTTTCCGCAGCCAACACATTTTTCCTGATCCACCACTGCCATCACTCCATGAAATATCTGAATTGCCGACATCGGACATACCTTGACACAGCATCCGCAGGCAACACAATCCCTTTCTTCCACATGGGCTTTTCTCTTTTTTCGTTTTACCTGATTCATAAGAATCCTCCTAAAAATAATATAGAGTCAGCAGACAAATTTGTTTTCTTTGTCTGCTGACTCTGTCATTATATAAGATACATATGTTGTTTTCTGTGATATTATCACGCAGGCTTCTACTGATACCACCTCATGGACTCATTCTTCCAGCCATTCGAAGGCTGTGTCAAACCATCCCGCCACATGTGGATTCAGATGTTCTCCTCTTACCTTCGTCTGTTCATTTGCAAGTGACAGCCCATGACATCCTCTGTGATACATATGGCACTCCGAATCTACTCCATGCCTCAACAATGCCTGGGCAAACAGTAATGTATTCTCTGCCGGAACCGTTCCGTCTGTATTCGTATGCCAGATAAATGTCCTCGGCGTCTGTTCTGTCACAAGATTCTGCGCACCTTGCCACGCTTCTTCAACACTGATTCGTCTCCGTATGTCATCCTCTTTCGGCCATCCTGCCCTGAAGTCGATCACGGGATAACACAAGATCATGGCTTGTACCTGCATTTGTTTCTGGCTGTATCCTGTCTTTTTTATAAACCAGTCCTGCTGATAAAATCCGCTGTAAAGCGCACACAGATTTCCGCCTGCCGAACATCCCAGGATCGTGATCTGCTCTCCGTCCACATTCCATACCTCCTGATGTTCCTTCACATATGCAACCGCTTTCGCAAGATCCATCTGCGGATATGGAAGAAGACCTTTCGTTTCATTCTCTTCCAGGACTGCATATTCCAGAATAAATGCCTGATACCCTCTTTTCAAAAATTCCAATGCGATCGGCTCGCTCTCTCTGTCTGACTGATATTCATATCCGCCGCCCGGACAAATGATCACTGCCGGACGCCGCCGCGCAGGGACTCCTTCCAGATTGTTCTGCACGTAGGTTGTCAGAATTGTATCCCTTGTTCCGTATCCACTGTTTCCAAGATTGATTTTTTCATGCAGCATAGGTATTTCTCTCCTTTTTTCTCTTCTGCAAACATTATAGACACATCTTTCTGTTTCTGACAACCATTTTTGTTATCCCCTCGGCCAAACTCTTTATAAAATAGACATGAACCACTCAACTGTCTTTGGATCATAGTGGGAGAAGAATAAGCTCTCACCGCCGTCCAGTGCTTCAATTGCAGCCATATCTTCCGCGGTCAGTGTAAAATCAAACACATCGATGTTCTGTTTCATTCTTTCTTTGTGAACAGATTTCGGGATGACTACAACGTCACTCTGCAGCAGAAATCGAAGGGCAGTCTGCGCTGCTGGAATACATGAGTTTCAACCTGATTGACCGCAGGCTTGATTTCTGAAAAATATTCAAGATCAAGATATCTGTCCGGACCAAAATTGGATACACCTATGGCACGTATTTTTCCGGCTTTATAAAATTCTTCCATTGCACGATAAGTTCCATAATAATCGCCGAACGGCTGATGGATCAGAAGCAGATCCAGATAATCGGTACGCAGTTTTTTCAGAGACTCTTCAATAGAAGCTTTTGCTTTTTCATATCCTGCATTTGTAATCCATACTTTTGTTGTACGGCATCTTTCTCTCAGACCTCTCTGCTGTTTTAGATTGAAATCAAAGCATAGAGATCTTCCGATATGCTATAAGAATAAAAGATGCGGTATCGTTCCGCTTAGAAAACCAGAAATTTTTATGCTTTTCTGCATTATAACACGATTATCAGAAAAGAGAAAGGTAAAACTCTCTTTCGCACATTTTAAATTATACGTCCAGCTCCATCACGACATGCAGGATCCCCTCTTCATAGAAATCATCGGATATCGTTTTAAACCCGAATTTTTCATAAAACCCGACTGCATATTTCTGTGCATCCATGACAATTTTCTTACATTTCATGTTTTCTTTGATCACCTTTAAACTTTGTTCTAATAAGTCTCTTCCTGTGCCATTTCCGTGTTGTAAAGTCAATACTCTCCCAATCCTGACAATATCCCCATCGTTTTCCTGATAAAACGCACGAAGATATGCAATCACTTTCTTATCTTCTGTAAAAAAGCAGTGCAGACTTTTATAATCAATGTCATCCATGTCCTGATAATTGATATCTTGCTCCATAATAAAAATTTCTGCTCTTGCTTTTAATATTTCATATAATTCAGTTGTTGTTAATTCCTGAAACTTTTTCACCGTTAATTTCATTTTTTCACCTGTTTCCTATAGAGTCTTTTCTATTATCTGCTTTTTTGTTCACAATCGCAATCTTTATTTTTGTAATTGTTCTACGTAGAAAAAGCAGCTGACCTTCCATCAACTGCTTTCTTCTCCAATCATCATTCTTCTGTTGTTCTTACAGAAGCTCAATCACTCCACTCTTGGACAATGCACCGATATGCTTGTTCGCAATTTCTCCGTTTTTGATCACAAGCAATGTCGGAATTGTCATGACTCCATATTTCTGTGCCAGTTCCATCTGCTCATCCACATTGATCTTTCCGACTTTGATGTCATCTCTTTCTTCTGCCACTTCGTCCACGACCGGAGAAAGCATCTGGCATGGTCCGCACCAGTCTGCATAAAAATCTACCAGTACCGGTTTCTCTGATTTTAATACTTCCTGTTCAAAATTATCTTTTGTTAATTTTATAATTGCCATTTTATAAATCCTCCTTCAATGTTCATCTGCTCTTAGTATACCACTTTTTTGTGTTTCTTCCGTGACAAAATCACATTTCTCATATTTTTTTCAGAGCTTTTGCATCCAGCACTTCTATATAACCGCGGGATAATCTCACATACCCTTCTGTCTGAAACTGTTTGAGCAGTCTTGTGACAACTTCTCTTGCCGTTCCCATATCTCTTGCAAGTACATCGTGAGTAATAGAAAATTTCTCCTCTCCCGCCAGTGCCATATGTTCCAGGATTGCCCCGGCCAGACGAGACGCTGCATTAGAAAATACATACTGATTGAACAGCCACATCACATCGGAAAAGCGCTCAGATACCATCTCCATCGTGTAATCTTTCACTGCAGTGTTTGTATCATTCAGTTTCTTGTAAATTTCTTTCGGAATCGTATACAGTACCGTGTCCGATTCCATCATCATATCCAGCGAAATATCCATTCCCTTTATCATACAGGACGCACTCAGGATACTGACATCTCCCTCCACCAGACGATACAATGTAATCTCTCCACCGCTCGGTGACGTAATATAGACACGGACCTGCCCTTCCTTTACAATCTGTACACCTGCGCAGTCCCCGCCATCGATGTGAAGCAGGACTCCTTTTTCATATTCTTCCAGTGCTGTATGGGTGAGCAGCATCTGTTTTTCCGTTTCTGTCAGGTCTTTCCAGAATGGCAGCACCTGACCGATCCATTCGTTCATAATTCCTCCGTTCATTTACTGCAGATAAGACGCTGCAATATTGCGCACCTTCTGTGTCACATAACTGCTGCCGCCTTTTGTCTTTACATCTTCCACCATACCGACCACTGCGATCTGGTTTGGCATATCTTCTGTTGTCTCACAGATAAACCAGCCTCGCTCCACTCCTGTCGTATCATCCTGGCTTTCCTTAATCTCTGCGGTTCCTGTTTTTCCAAGCATCGTCACTCCATCGATCTTCGCACTGGCTCCTGTTCCACTCGGATTTTCAATTACCGAGAGCAGACTCTGTTTCACAGTCTGTGCTGTCTGTGCACTGACTGCCTGCTCTTTCCAGATTTTTGCAGCAGCGTTTTCTTCATATTTCAAAACTGGCTGAATCATGTTTCCATCATTAACAAACATGGAATACATAGACAGCAGATGGAGCGGATTAACCAGCACCTGTCCCTGCCCGTATCCGGTATCGGCAAGCTGAATTTCCGAATCAATCTTTCCGTCATCATCAAACGTAGATGCCTGCATGGTAAGATCAAATGGAAGTTCTTCTTCAAATCCAAAGGATTTTAATTTTTCTTCCATCGTATCCGCCCCGATTTTCAATGCTTCCCGTGCAAAATAGATATTGTCCGAATATGTCATGGCATTGACCAGATTGACCGTTTCACCGTAATCTGTCAGCGTAGTTACATGATAATCTCCCCAGCTTGCATCTTTCTGCCAAGAAAGCCCTACATATCCTAGATTCTCATCCGGATTGATAATTCCTGCATCCACTCCGACCGCTGCTGTGATTCCCTTAAATGTAGATCCCGGAACCCAGGTGTTGACAAACCGGTTCATCAATGGATTGGATGCATCTTCATTCAGCGCATTCCATCTTGCATCTGACATCCCCAGCACAAATTCATTTGGATCATATCCCGGTGTGCTCACCAATGCCAGCACCTCTCCGGTTTTAGGATTCATGGCTGCCGCCGTTCCCGGATCCTGTGCAAACTGATCATATGCCGTCTTCTGCACCTCGGCATCAATGGTCACACGCACGTCTTTTCCATTCTGTGCCGGCTGATATGCCAGCGTCTCGATCGTATTTCCCGTTTCGTCTGCAATAATGATCCGTGTGCCGTCCACCGGACGAAGCTCTTCCTCATAAGCCTGCTCCAGGCCTGATCTTCCAATCACACTGTTTGCGTGATATCCTTTATTTTCCAGTTTTTCCAGATCTTCCGCTGTCACCGCCTGCACATAACCAGTCAGATGCCCTGCCGCAGCGCCAAGCGGATACACGCGATCCTGGGAATCATTTAACATCACTCCGGGAATCGTCAGAAGCTGTGCTTCTTTCTCTTCATTTCCCTTTGCAATCTTCTTGATCGGCACAAAAGAATCATCCTGTACATAGGATGCCCCCAGTGCGTTTTGGATTGCTTCTTCCGATACATCCAATAGCTCTGCCAGCTTCTTTATAGATTCGGCCCTGGCAGTATCATCTCCCATTTTCCCCGGCACCAGACCAACTTCCAGAACCGTTCCATTTCCTGCCAGAATCACACCATTTCTGTCATAAATGGTTCCTCGCTGGGCACTTTCTGTCTGAATCTGTACTTTATACGAATCCTGAAGATTCGGAAAGATCACTGTGGAATCCCAGTCGATCTTATACTCTCCGTCCTCTTTTTGCAGTGTCACCGCATTGTCAAAAGAAATCTCATCCGCACTAGTTTCCATCGTTTCTGAATATTTCACAGTCACCGGGTTCCCTTTGAGTTTCTCCTTTTCAGGGATCGAGATTTTGATATCTTTTGCCTCGATTCCTTCGTAAATATTCTGATTCCGTTCTGTAAATTTCTTTTTTGATATTTTTTCTTTCGAGGATTCGCTAAGCATATCATACATCTTGTCATATTGCTTCTTTTCTACAAGTGCAAAATAATTTTTCACCGTTTCCTGTGGTGTTGTTGTATTTATCAACAATTTCCACGCTAAAACTCCGCCTCCTGCGAGAATTACGACCACACCAGCTGTAATACCACCGATCAAAAGCCCCTTTTTATTTTTTCTTTTTCTCATGCTGCCCTCCGAACATCAATTCTGAATCACAAGTAACAAAAAACCTTGCATGTGGTTTGCCCCAATCATACCACATCCAAGGCTTTTTGACACTAGAAAGTTCATTTCTCTTATTCAAAGGCTGGGCGTATCGTTACTGTCGAAAAAACACTTTTACCATATCTGTTTCCTCTTATTTCTGTCCGTAGTAGGCATTCGCACCATGTTTTCTGTAATAGTGCTTGTCCTGTAATTCCTGTGGAGCAGGCTTCACATCCGGATTGATAATCTCACAGCGTGCAGCCATCTTGGCAACCTCTTCTGCCACTACCGCATTATGAACTGCTTCGTGCGCATCCTTGCCCCATGTAAATACGCCGTGATTCTTGCAGAGGACTGCCGGAACTGCCAGATAATCCTTTGCTTTTCTCTCAAATTCATCTGCGATCAGAACACCTGTATTCTTCTCATATGCTTCTTCGATTTCTTCCTTTGTCAAATTCCGCACACATGGAATCTCTCCGTAAATATAATCAGCGTGCGTTGTTCCATAACATGGAATATCTCTTCCTGCCTGTGCCCAGCTGGTTGCCCATGTGGAATGTGTATGGACCACTCCGCCGATTTTCGGAAACCGGTTGTAAAGAACCACATGTGTCGGCGTATCCGAAGACGGATTGTATCTTCCCTCCACTTTATTTCCATTCAGATCTACCACAACCATATCATCCGGAGTCAGTTTGTCATATTCTACACCGCTTGGCTTGATCACAAACAATCCGCTCTCCCAGTCGATCCCGCTGACATTTCCCCAGGTAAAAGTGACAAGTCCGTATTTCGGAAGCAGCATATTCGCTTCATACACTTCTTTTTTTAACTGTTCCAGCATTTTTCATTTCCTCCCCATCTACTTTTCAAACGTATACATCTTTTTCCACAGCCGCTCTTTCACCGCATCGGAGGCGAACGCCGCCTCAATGGCATTTTTTGTCATCTGCACTTCTTGTTCTCTGGTCACTGCATACTGTTCTCTGAGAAACGCAAACTCTTTTTCCAGCGTTGTCTGGCTGACCATCCGGTTATCCGTATTGATCGTGACCAGAAGATTTTCCTTAAGAAACTCCTGAACAGGATAATCGGCCGGATCCTTCACCGCTTTTGTCTGCATATTGCTGAGCGGACACATCTCGATTCCAATGTGTCTGTCTCTGCAGTTCCGGATCGCTTCTTTCTGCCCGCGAAGCGCAATTCCATGACCCACTCTGGAAGCACCGCACTGCACTGCATCCAGAATATTCTGCACACTGCCGCACTCACCTGCATGAAGTGTGAATGGCATCTCCATCCGTTTTACTTCCGCAAACAGGTTCATAAACTGCGACATCGGAAATGCCGCTTCATTTCCTGCCAGATCCGCTGCACAGACCCCGTTCCCAAGAAACTCTCTCGCAGCTTTTAGCATCTGTAGATTTACCTCTTCCTTCTCATGGCGCATGGCACAAACAATCACACCATAATCAATATCAAATTCCTTCTTGCCCTGCTCCATTCCCCGCAGTACAGACTCAATAACCTGCTCTGTAGACAACCCTCTCTGCCTTGAAAAAAGCGGTGCAAACCGCGCCTCTATATAATTGACATGGTCAGCCGCAGCACTTTTCATAAAATCATAGCCAGCTCGCTCCAGCCCTTTTTCTGTCTGCAGACATTCCAGCGGAATCTCAAATTTCTCCAAGTACTCTGCAAGACTCTGGCAATCCATATCCGCCTGCAGCTCTTCCAATTTTACACTTCTTCCCAGAAGTTCTTCAATACATCCCTGACTTAAGGATCCATCCAGATGACAGTGCAGATCCAGCCTGGGAAGTCTGTTTTTTCCCGTCATACGCGTTTTCACTCCTCTTCTCTCAAATTTGCCGGTCCAAATCCCAATGGCAGGATCTCTTCCAGAGTTTTTGCAAAACATCCACCGTTTCCGTCCTCCAGAACGATCTGAAACTTTTTGGGGTCACAAAATTCCATCATCACCTGACGGCATACTCCACACGGCGCACAAAGTTCTCCTTTTTTACTCCCTTTTGGGCCTCCGACGATCGCAATCGCCCGAAATTCTTTCACGCCCTCTGACACTGCCTGAAAAAATGCAGTTCTTTCTGCACAGTTTGTAGCACTGTATGCCGCATTTTCGATATTACATCCCAGATAAACCGTTCCGTTTTCTGCCAGAAGGGCAGCGCCTACCTGAAATCCGGAGTAAGGAGCATATGATCTTTCTTTTCCCTCATATGCCAGACGGATCAATTCCTCTTTTGCTTTTCCATCCAGATCTGTTCCAAATTTAAATTCTTTTTTCATTGCGCACTCTCCTTGCACTGCTGCACATCCTACGCCAGAGTTTCTCCGATCAGACGAATCGATTCTGTGACAAGACGCTTAAAGTCCTCTGCCACTCTGTCTGCAGTCTCCTGTACTTCTTTGTGATCCAGCTTCTGCGTGGACATTCCCGCTGCCAGATTCGTGATACAGGAAATTCCACACACCTTCATTCCCATGTGTCTTGCCGCCATGGCCTCACATGCTGTGCTCATTCCTGCCGCATCTCCTCCCAGTGTTCTGCACATTCTGATCTCTGCCGGTGTCTCATAGCTTGGACCTGTAAACTGCATGTAAACACCTTCCTTAAGAGCAACACCTGTGTTTGCCCCGGCTTTGCGGATCACATCCTGCAATTCTTTGTTATACACTTCGCTCATATCCGGAAAACGAACTCCCAGTTCTTCGATATTCGGTCCGATCAGAGGGCTCGGAACTGCTGTTGTGATCTGATCTGTGATCAGCATCAGATCTCCCGGATGAAAGTCAAAATTCACACCGCCTGCTGCGTTGGTCAGCATCACAATCTTTGCTCCCAGCATTCCCATCAGACGTACCGGAAGCACCACATCCTGCATCGGGTATCCCTCGTAAAAATGCACTCTTCCCTGCATTGCCACAACCGGCACACCTTCTACATAACCAAATAAAAATCTTCCCTTATGCCCGGCCACAGTAGAAACCGGAAATCCTTCAATCTCCGTGTATTCCATTGTCTCTTCTACCTGCATGGTCTCTGCATAATCCCCCAGACCGGATCCTAAGATCAATGCCACTTGCGGCTGAAATTTAATTTTACTTTTTACTGCATCTGCGCATTTTACTAATTTTTCATAAATCGGATTCATCTTTTCGTCCCCTTTCTATCAATGGCTCAATTAATTTGGATACCAGTGCATGAAGCCGCTCATACTGCCCTTCATCAATATAAAAGGTCTTTCCGCTGCGGCTGATCAGCCCCTGCTCTTCAAACTTTTTTACCGCACGGTTCACAGTCTTTACACTTAAGCCCGAATATTCTGCCAGTTCCTGTCTTGTATTTGTAAATGTTAATTTTCCGTTTTTTGCATATTTTTTATAGCGGTGTTCAAAAAGAACCGCCAAACGATCTGTTCCCGGAACAAACATATAGGTCCGGCTGGTCACGCCCTGTTCATACAGATACTGTCCCATGATCTTGGCTTCCTGCTTCAGTGCACGGATATCCGTCCGAAGCCATCTGGCATATACATCCGCCGGAATCCGGATCGAAGTACACGGTGTAATCGTCTGCAGTGTTGCCTGATAGGTATCCATGTCCATGATCAGCTCCATGCCCCCCATTGCATTGATTCCATCAAACTGCATGAAGTCATAGGCAATTCCATAGACTCTGTAATCCGTAATTTTAAACATCCCTCTTGCAATGATATGCACTGTATCCACCGGCTGATTCTCCCGGATAAACACAACATTTTTGTCCAGTTCTACTACACGGAATGACTCTAACAACCAATCCGGAGCATTCTGAAAAAACTGCTCAATGGCCTCTCTTCTGTCCTTTTTCAGCTCCCGCATAAAAGGGAGCACTTGATATAGACGATCTGTTCCCATACATACCCTTCCTTTGTATCTGGTAAATAGTCTCCTTACTATTATAAAACAAATCGCCGAAAAAAACAGAGGTTCTTCCATTTCCGTGAAAAAAATTTCCGGCTGACATTTCAAATCTGCCAGCCGGATGCATGTACGCCATTCTTATTTGATAAGCTCTACTTTTACAACTTCTGTCGGAACACCTGTAGCGTCCTCTGCTGTCTGGTCATTTCCAACTTTAATTGTACCGTCTTTTAACTGTGCATACAGTTCATCATATTTTTCCTGTGTGAATACTTTGAATTTAGAAGTTTCCATTGGAAGTTTTACACCATCCTGAGAAGCATCCAGAGTCACTGTTTTTCCTCCCTGGAAGCTGTCATTGTAGTAGTCTTCCAGTGCACCGTAAATAGAATCTCCAAGATTCTTCATTGCGGAAGTGATGACTGTCTCAGACTCTACAGACTGGTCAACGTCTACACCGATCATCACTTTGTCTGCCGTCTCTGCTGCTTTCATAACAGAGTTTCCAACTCCACCGCCACATGCAAAGATACACTCTGTTCCTTCATTGTACCATGCTGCTGCCTTTGCGTTGTTTTCCGGAGATGCATCAAAATTTCCTACATAAGTATATTTCATTTTGATATCCCCTGCTTTGAGTCCCATATCTTTTGCTGCTGCATCTGCTCCCTGAATAAATCCATATCCGTAGCGGATAACTGCAGGTACCGCGATACCACCCATAAATCCAAGGTTCTTGTACCCTTCAGTCACCGCTGCATATCCAGCCAGATATCCAGCCTGCTCTTCTGCATACATGATAGACATTACATTATCTTCAATCTGTACATTTCCGTCTTTATCCTTCGGCTCTGCATCTACAAGAATAAAGCTTACATCCGGATACTTTGTCTGTGCCTCCATGATCGGATACTCAAACAAGAATCCCGGTGTTGCGATAACTTTGGCTCCGCCTTTTACAGCCAGATCGATCGCATTTAAACAAGCCTCATCAGACTTCTCTGTCGGTTTGTAATATTTGTGTGTCAGGTTATTGTCTTTTGCGTATTTCTCCAGACCTTCCCATGTTCCCTGGTTGAACGATTTGTCATCGATCGTTCCAACGTCTGTGATCAGCGCCAGTTCATAACCGCCTTTTCCACCTTTGTCTCCATCTTTGGAATCTGACCCTTCACTTCCCGGTTTCTGTACACATCCTGTCATTCCAACAACAAGTGTTGCTGCCATAAGCAGACTTAAGATTTTCTTTTTCATTTCTTCTCCTCCTTAATATCCACTGGTCTGTTCGCCCTGAATCAGTTTAATTGCAGAGCTGGTACCAATTCTATCACATCCTGCTTCCAGGAATGCTTCCATATCAGCCACTGTCTTGACTCCGCCCGCTGCTTTCATTTTTACGTCCTGTCCGATATTCTCTCTAAATAAACGGATGTCTTCCAGTGTTGCTCCGGCTGTTCCAAATCCGGTAGAAGTCTTGATATAATCTGCTCCTGCCTCAGTCACAGCCTTGCACATTGCAATCTTTTCTTCCTCTGTCAGATAGCAGGTCTCAATGATCACTTTTAAGATCTTATCGCCTGTAATCTTCTTGAGTGCCGCAATTTCTGCCTGTACCGCATCGTAATTTCCATTTTTCACATCGGAAATATTCACTACCATATCTACTTCAGATGCACCGTCTTCCAGTGCTTTTTTCGTCTCCGCCGCTTTCGCCTCTGTCACACTGTATCCCAATGGAAAACCTACCACTGTACAGATGTTGATCTTTTCTCCGTACGTATCATGTACCCGCTTGATATAACACGGAGGAATACACACCGATGCCGTCTGATATTCGATGGCTTCCTCACACAATTTCTGAATGTCTTCCCAAGTAGCAAATGCCTTCAGCTGTGTGTGATCCACATGGCTTAAAATTTCTTTCTGATCCATTTTATCCGCCGCCTTTCTTAAAAATATTCTACCTGTTCTTTGGAAACCCGCGCATAAATCAGTTTTTCTTCTTCTGCCCGTGTTTCTTTCTGCGTCACTGCTGACAGATAACGCTTGGCTGCCGCCTCAAACAACTTCTCTTTTGACGCATACATGGTTGCAAGGGACTCCCCTTTTTCCACATAATCCCCTACTTTTTTGTGAATAATGATACCAGCAGAAAAATCAATCTCACTGTCTTTTGTTTCTCTTCCAGCACCCAGCATCGCAGATGCAATTCCACAACTCTCGGTATCCATAAAGGTAATGTATCCGGATTCTTCTGCGCAGACTTCGTAAGAATATGGAGCCTTTGCAAATTTATCGGTATCCCAGATCACCGCATCGTCTCCACCCTGTGCTCTGACCATAGCCGCCAGATGCTCCAGTGCTCTGCCATTTTCAATCACTTCTTTTACCATCTCTCTGCATACTTCCAGAGTTCCTTGCCCCGCCAAGTATAACATATTCGATGCCAAATGCATACATACTTCTGTCAAATCTTTTGGTCCGTTTCCTTTGAGTGTCTCCACTGCCTCGATCACTTCCAGGCTGTTTCCGATATTATGTCCCAGCGGAATGTCCATATTGGTAATCAGGGCAACCGTACGTTTTCCTGCATTTTCCCCAATGGAGACCATCTCTTTTGCAAGTGCCACGGAATCTTCCAGTGTCTTCATAAAAGCTCCGCTTCCAGTCTTGACATCCAACAGGATACAGTCGTTTCCGGCTGCCAGCTTTTTACTCATAATGGAAACTGCGATCAGTGGAATACTGTCCACAGTCGCTGTCACATCCCGAAGTGCATACAGTTTTTTATCTGCCGGAGCCAGATTGCCGGACTGTCCGATCACACTGACTCCCGTCTTATTTACTACCTCAAAAAATTCTTCTCTTGTCAGAGTCGTCCGAAGTCCGGGAATCGATTCCAGTTTATCTACAGTTCCTCCGGTATGTCCCAGACCCCGACCGGACATTTTTGCCACTTTTGCACCACATGCCGCTACAATCGGTGCAATGATCAGTGTAGTCTTGTCTCCGACTCCACCGGTAGAATGTTTATCCACCTTAGTTCCTTCAATCCCGGAAAGATCTACCATATCCCCGGAATGAGCCACTGCCAGTGTCATGGCAAGTGTCTCTTCCTCTGTCATTCCCTGAAAATACACTGCCATCAAAAATGCAGACATCTGATAATCAGGAATATTTCCCGCTACGTATTCTTCTATCAGATACTGAATCTCTTCGTGGTTTAAAGCTTCTCCGTTTCTTTTTTTCATGATCAGGTCATACATTCTCATTGTCTTGTCCCTGCCTTTCCTCGACTATCTGCTTCCCTTGTCATATGGGATTCCCTCTGCTTTCGGAGCCTGTGAATTCTTGGAGAAGAATGCCAGAACAACCAGTGTTGCAATATAAGGAATCATCTTGTATACCTCATTCGGTATGGGCAGTGTTTTCAGGAATGGAATCGTAGAGTATGCACTGGAGAGTGTTTTCATGATTCCAAAGAAGAATGCTGCCATTAAAATCTTGTTGCTTCGCCACTGTCCGAAGATCAGAACCGCGATTGCCAAAAATCCGTATCCGGCTACACTTGCATTGAAGTTTGTAGAAGTCGGAACAACAAAGATCAGTCCTCCGATTCCTCCGAGTACACCGGAAATAATCACTCCGGCATAACGAATTTTGTAGACGTTGACTCCCACAGAATCTGCTGCTCCCGGATGTTCTCCACAGGCGCGCAGTCGGAGTCCGAATCTTGTGTTTTTGATCACAAATGCGGCTACCGCAAAAATCAGGATTCCAATATAAGTAGAAATATAGCAATTCTGGAAAAACAAATCTCCGATTACCGGAATATCTCCCAATACCGGCACTTTATTGATATGGAATGTGTCCGTAAACTGGATCTGCTGCATTCCCTGGATCATACGTGCTGTAAAAATCGCAAAAGCCGGTGCAAAGAGGTTCAGCGCCGTACCACTGATGGTCTGATCTGCTTTCATATTGATCGAAGCAAATGCATGCAAAAGACTGAACAGTCCTCCGGTCAGTCCCGCTACCAGCATGGCGAGCAGGAACAATCCCTGACCACTTAATGTCCCCTGGAAAATATTGATAAAGAAGATCCCCGCAAAGGCTCCCATGACCATGATACCTTCCAGTGCGATATTGATCACACCGCTTCGTTCCGAATACATTGCTCCGATTGCAACGATCAGAAGCGGAATGGCAAAATACATCGTCTGCTGTACAACGAAATATGCTACATTCATGACTGTCCCTCCTTCCCTGCACGATCTGTTCCTGATTTTTTCTCTGCCTTTTTCGCTTTTCTCATCTGGAATTTGTAAATGGTATTTTTGAACAATAAGGAAAGCGCTCCGCAATAAATAATTGCTGCAATGATTATATCAATGACTTCCGGCGCAAAATCAAACAGCTGCATATTGTTTCCGCCCACTGTGATGTATCCGATGAAAAGTCCGGCAAACAAAATTCCGATCGGATTGGACAGTCCAAGCAGCGCAACCGAGATTCCAGAAAATCCTTCCGGTGCGATCACGTCCAGCACCTGCATATATTTTCCGGAGTTTGCCAGATATAACAGCGCTCCGCCGAGTCCGGAAAGCGCACCTGCGATCACCATGGAAAGTACGATATTGCGCTTTTCATTGATACCTGCATACCGGCTGGCATCCGGATTCATTCCGCAGGCTTTCAGTTCGTATCCGAAAATCGTCTTATTCAACAGAATGTAAATTAAGATCACGCATCCAATGGCGATCAAAATTCCGACATTGATGCTTGCTCCCGGGAACAGTTTATCCAGTCCGCCTTTCGGAAGATTTGCTCCCTCTGCTACTGCCATGGACTGATTCTTTACCTGATCATATACGGTTTTCTGGATCAGCATGTTGGTCAGATACATTCCGATGTAGTTCATCATAATGGATGAAATTACTTCATTTACGTTAAAAAATGCTTTTAAAAGTCCGGGAACCATCCCCCAGAGTGCTCCTGCCAGGATCGCTGCCAACAGTGCGACCAGACAATGCACTCCCGGTGGAAGGAATGTAAATTTTACTCCTACAAATACTGCTGCAAATGCACCTGCTGTAAACTGTCCGGACGCTCCGATGTTGAACAATCCAGTCTTAAATGCAAATCCTACGGAAAGCCCTGTCATGATCAGCGGTGTCGCCATATACAGCACCTGTCCGAATCCCTGCATTCCATCCGTGAATCCCCCCTGGATGATCATCATAAATCCACCGAATGCCTGACTTGGATTACTGATCAGAAGAATGATCAGACCAAACAGCAGGCCACAGACGATCGCAAGGATAGAGGAACTGAAATTGACAAAGCCTTCTCCTTTAAACAAATTCTTAATCTTCATTCTTCACACTCCTTTTCGCTCCTGCCATGTAAAGTCCGAGTTCTTCTGTCGTAATCTTCTTCGGATCCAGATCTGCAACAATCTCACCCTCGTACATGACGATGATCCTGTCACTGACATTCATCACCTCATCCAGTTCCAGTGAAACGAGAAGAACTGCCTTTCCTGCGTCCCGCTGCTCAATGAGCTGTTTGTGGATGTACTCGATCGCGCCTACGTCCAGACCTCGTACCGGCTGTACTGCAATGACAATTTCCGGATTACGGTCCAGCTCTCTGGCAATAATCGCTTTCTGCTGATTTCCTCCCGACATGCCTCTGGCAATACTCTTCTCCCCCTGACTGGAACGGATATCAAATTTCTCGATCAGCATTTTCGCATACTGACGAATCGCATCAAATTTTAAAAAGCCGTGATTCTGGAATCTCTTGGTATAGTAAGACTGCAGAACCAGGTTTTCCTGAAGTGTATAATCTAAAACCAATCCGTCTTTGTGACGGTCTTCCGGAATATGCGCCACTCCGTCCAGACATTTCTGACGAATACTCTCTTTGGTGATATCCTTTCCATTTAAGATCACCTGTCCATGCTCGATCGGCATCAGACCTGTAATTCCATATACCAGCTCAGACTGTCCGTTTCCGTCAATACCTGCCACGCAGAGAATCTCGCCTTTTCTTACCTGGAAAGATACATTGTCAACCGCAGCCTTTCCATGATGTCTGGATTTTACAGTCAGATTCTTCACTTCCAGAACCGGTTCTCCCGGTGTCATCTCCGGTTTGTCTACGATAAAGTTGACCTTGCGTCCAACCATCATCTCAGACATCTGCTCTTTGGATGTCTCTGCCACCTCGACAGTTCCGATGTATTTTCCTTTTCTCAGAACACTGCATCGATTTGCAACTTCTTTGATCTCATTGAGCTTATGTGTGATAAAGATAATGGATTTTCCTTCTGCGATCAGCTGCTTCATCACCTTCATCAGTTCACTGATCTCCTGTGGTGTCAGAACTGCTGTCGGCTCGTCAAAGATCAGGATATCATTGTCGCAGTAGAGCATCTTTAAAATCTCCACTCTCTGCTGCATTCCAACTGTGATATCCGAAATATACGCATCCGGATCGATCTTGAATTTGTACTTCTCACTGAGCTCCATTACTTTTTTACGGGCTGCATCCATTTTGAGCACACCCATCTTTGTTGTCTCACGTCCCAAAACAATACTTTCCAGAACTGTGAAGTTGTGTACCAACTTGAAGTGCTGGTGTACCATTCCGATTCCAAGATCATTGGCGTCATTCGGGTTGTTGATGTTCACTGTTTTCCCATTGATGCGGATTTCTCCTTCCTCCGGCTGATACAAACCGAAGAGAACGCTCATCAGTGTCGACTTTCCTGCTCCATTTTCACCGAGCAGCGCGTGGATCTCGCCTTTTTTTACCTGGAGGGTGATATCATCGTTTGCTTTGAAATTTCCAAACTGTTTGGTGATGTGGTTCATTTCAATTACATATTCCACATTCGCTTCCTCCCTTTCTCTTTTATTTCTTTAAAATGTATTCTTTCATACTTGTTCCGTCCGTATTATTTTCCACATTGAAAATATCAAGGATCGTTGCTGCAATATCTGCAAAACTTTCTCTTGTTCCGAGATTCACATCTTCCCGGATGCTCTTGCCGTAAACAAGAAACGGTGTGTGCTCTCTCGTATGGTCTGTTCCCGGAAATCCCGGATCGCATCCGTGATCGGCAGTGATCATCAGAATATCGTCATCTCTCATCCGTTCCATAAAGGTTCCCAGCTGACGGTCAAATGTTGTCGCCGCCTCTGCATAGCCTTTCCTATTGTTCCGGTGTCCGTACACCATGTCAAAATCCACCAGATTCACAAAACAGATTCCGTTAAAATCTACATCCTGTGTCTCGATGGTTTTTTCCATTCCGTCCACATTATTCTGGATACGCTGTGTATGCTGGATTCCTTGTCCTGCAAAAATATCATAGATTTTTCCTACACCATACGTATCATATCCGGATTTTACAAGTGCATCCAGCATCGTGTCTTTTGGCGGCAGTAAGGAAAAATCATGCCGGTTCGCAGTTCTGGTAAAATTCGGTGCTGTCCCGATAAACGGTCTTGCAATGACACGTCCGACCCCATGCTCTCCCACAAGGATCCTTCTTGCGATCTCACAGTCCCGATACAGTTCTTCGATCGGAACCACATCTTCATGTGCTGCAATCTGAAATACACTGTCCGCAGAAGTATACACGATCAGCGCCCCTGTCTCTACATGCTCCTGCCCGTAATCCCGGATCACGTCTGTTCCGGAGTACGGCTTGTTGCACAGAACCTTCCTTCCCGTCTCACGCTCAAACGCATCCAGCACTTCCTTCGGGAATCCATCCGGATATGTCGGAAGCGGTTTTGGAGAGATCACTCCGGCAATCTCCCAGTGCCCGATCGTCGTATCTTTCCCTCTGGACTGCTCCTTCATACGTGCATATGAACCGATAGGGTGCTCTTCTTTCTCCATCCAGTCCACACCATCGATGTTGAAAAGCCCGATCCTTTTCATGTTCGGGGTATCATACTCCTTCACTCCAGTGATCGTCTTCAATGTGTTTGCTCCGACATCTCCAAAATCAGCTGCATCTGTCATCTCTCCGATTCCATAACTGTCCAGAACAATCAGAAAAACTCGTTTCTTTTCCATTTTTAATCCGCCTTTCAAATTTGCCAATTCCGTCTTTTCTATAGTTCACATTTTAGACACTTTTTATAATCAAGAAAAGGACTGGAGTCCTTTTTTCGCATTATACTTTTATTTCCCCTCAATTTTTCTTTATATTTCATTTTTTTATCGTTTAATTCGCACAAAAACAGCCCGGCAGATCAAATTTAAATCAAATCCGCCAGGCAGCTTCTTTCTTTATACATTTTATATTGTTTTATGCCTCGTCAATTGCTTTTCCAATATCATGACGCATATATTTGTTTTCAAACTGTACCCACTCTGTTGCAGCATAGGCATTGGCTCTCGCTTCTTTGAGATCTTTTCCCTTTGCTGTCACACCGAGCACACGCCCTCCGTTTGTCACGATCTGTCCGTCCTGAAGCTTTGTGCCGGCATGGAAACAATAATACCCTTCATGCTTGTTAAATTCTTCCAGCCCCTGAATCGGGAAACCTTTTTCATAACTTACCGGATATCCTTCGGATGCCAGTACCACGCATACTGCTGCATTGTCTTCAAACTGCAGATCTACCTGATCCAGTGTTCCGTCAATACATGCTTCCACAACTTCAATCAGATCATTCTTCATACGCGGCAGTACAACCTGCGCTTCCGGATCCCCGAAGCGTGCATTGTATTCCAGTACCTTCGGTCCCTCTTCTGTCAGCATCAGTCCAAAAAAGATCACGCCTTTAAACTCTCTTCCTTCTGCTGCCATAGCATCCACCGTTGCCTGATAAATGTGTTCGCTGCAAAATTCTTCCACTTCTTTTGTGTAGAACGGGCTTGGTGAAAATGTTCCCATTCCGCCTGTGTTCAGGCCTGTATCTCCATCTCCCGCACGCTTGTGATCCTGTGCAGAAGTCATGGTCTTAATGGTCTTTCCGTCTACGAAAGAAAGAACAGAAACCTCCCGGCCTGTCATAAATTCTTCGATGACCATCTCATTTCCGGCTGTTCCGAACTTCTTATCCAACATGATCGTACGCACGCCTTCTTTTGCCTCTTCAAAATTCTGACAGATCAAAACACCTTTTCCAAGTGCCAGCCCGTCTGCTTTGAGCACGATTGGGAATTTTGCAGTCTCCAGATATGCAATTGCTGCATCCGGATCTGTAAAATTCTCATATGCGGCTGTCGGAATGTGATATTTCTTCATCAGGTCCTTTGAAAACGCTTTGGATCCCTCCAGGATCGCTGCATTCTTTCTTGGTCCGAATGTGCGGATGCCGGCTGCTTCCATCTCATCCACAAGACCTCCCACCAGAGGGTCATCCATTCCCACAATACAAAGATCGATCGATTTTTCTTTTGCAAATGCGACCAGTTTTTCAAATTCCATAGCGCCGATCGGCACACACTCTGCGAATTCTTCGATCCCCGCATTTCCCGGTGCACAGTACATCTTTTCTACTTTGCTGCTCTTTGCGGCGCTGGCTGCGATCGCATGTTCTCTTCCGCCGCTTCCGACTATTAAAACTTTCATGGCAGTCTCCTCTTCTACTGTGTGATCACAGTTCTTCCGTCTTTTACCGTTACTTTTCCATTGGCGATCAGATCGATCGCTTCCGGCAGAATCTTCCATTCTGCCTGCTCCATCACCCGGCGCTGCAAAATCTCCGGAGTATCATCCGTCTGTGTTTCTACTGCTTTCTGTAACAGGATCGGACCGGTATCCGTCCCCTCATCCACAAAATGAACCGTTGCACCGACTACCTTTACACCGCGCTTTAGAGCTGCCTCATGTACCTTCAGTCCGTAAAATCCTTTTCCACAGAAGGAAGGGATCAAAGACGGATGAATATTGATCATACGGTTGCGGTATTTTGCAATCATCTCCGGCGGGATCACCACCAGGAATCCTGCAAGCACGATCAGATCAGGCGCATATGCATCGACTGCTTCCAGAAGCTTCTCATTAAAGATTTCTCTGGATTCAAACTCCTTCGGCGAGATACAACACGCCGAAATCCCGTGTTCTTTTGCACGTTCCAGCGCATATGCATTGGCGTTATTGCTGATCACACCGACAATTTCCGCATTGGTGATCGTACCGTCTGCCACACGATCTATGATCGCCTGAAGGTTGGTTCCGCCTCCGGAAACCATCACGACTACTCTTAGCATAAAGTAACTCCTTTTTCTCCGGCTTCGATCTTACCTACTACATATGGAGTATCTCCGGCCGCTTTGATTGCTTCCATTGTCTTCTCCACATCTGCGGCGTCTACTGCCAGAACCATACCAAGTCCCATGTTGAATGTGTTGTACATCATCTGTTCTTCGATATCCCCTTCTTTTGCCAGCATATCAAAAATCGGAAGCACCGGATAACTGTCCTTTTCGATCACTGCATGCGTTCCTTCTTTGAGCATACGTGGAATATTCTCATAGAATCCGCCGCCTGTAATATGGCTGCAGGCTTTGACTGTCACACCCGCTGCTTTGATGCTCTTGAGTGCTTTAACATAAATTCTTGTCGGAGCTAACAGCGCCTCGCCCAATGTACATCCAAGACTTTCATGATATGTCTCCAGATTTTCTTTTGTCATCTCGAACACTTTTCTCACCAGAGAGAATCCGTTGCTGTGCACACCGGAAGACGCCATCCCGATCAGTACATCTCCCGCTTTTAAGTCTTCTCCTGTGATCATCTCTTTTTTATCACAGACACCTACTGCAAATCCGGCAAGGTCGTAGTCCTCCTCCGGCATCAGTCCCGGATGCTCTGCTGTCTCACCGCCGATCAGCGCTGCTTCTGACTGCAAACATCCTTCTGCAACACCGCTTACGATCGATGCGATCTTTTCCGGATAATTCTTTCCACATGCGATGTAATCCAGGAAAAATAATGGTTCTCCTCCTGCACATGCAATATCGTTAACACACATTGCAACTGCATCGATTCCGATCGTATCATGCTTATCCATGATCATTGCCAGTTTGACTTTTGTACCGCATCCGTCTGTTCCGGAAAGCAGTACCGGCTCTTCCATCTCTTTGATCTTTGCAAGAGAAAATGCACCGGAAAATCCACCCAGTCCACCGAGTACTTCCGGACGCATTGTTTTCTTTACGTGTTCTTTCATCAGTTCCACTGATTTGTAACCAGCCTCAATATCCACACCTGCATTCTTATAATCCATAACTATTCTCCATTTCTTACATCGTCTGTGCTCTATTTTTCCAGATACGCCTGATATCCGATCTCGTCCAGCTTTTCTGCTTTTTTCTGAACTGTCTCTTTCATCTCTTCTGAATATGCTTTGAGTTTTTTCAAAACTTCCTCATCCGAAGTTGCAAGAATCTTTGCTGCCAGAATTGCCGCATTCATACCTCCGTCAATCGCAACAGTGGCAACCGGAATTCCCGGCGGCATCTGCACGATGGAATAAAGTGCATCCATTCCATCCAGATTCTTTCCGGACATCGGAACTCCTACCACCGGCATCGGGAAAAGTGCCGCGCACATTCCCGGAAGATGTGCTGCCATCCCTGCTCCTGCGATGATTACTTTGATTCCCTTTCCTTCGGCCGCCTTTGCCCAGTCAAAAAACACGTCAGGCATACGGTGTGCGGAAATGATCGTCATCTCGTAATCAATTCCCAGTTTTTCCAGCATGTCTGCAGCTTTACTCATAACCTTAAGGTCTGAATCACTGCCCATTACAATTCCTACTTTTGGCATATCTTGTCCACCTTTCTTAACTTTTGTGTATTCCCTGTCTATTTCTCAAAAGATCCGTCCGGCATCTTTTTGCCCTCAGTCACGAATCTTCCGTCCTCCAATAGTATAATATTTTTTCCTTCTTTTGTTAATACACTTATTTCTTCTAACTCTTCATAAGGTGTGGTTATATCTAAACCGTACTGATTCATAAGCTGAACTGATTTTTCATCAAATATACGCAGACATTCCTTTTGTTCTTCCGTGTAGGAAACTGCATCAGGACCGGCTTGTCCGGACAACTCTTTTTCCGCCCGATCCAGTCGTATTCTTCCTGTCGCTCTGGCTGTCCACTCCTTCTCACACTCATATCCGTACTTCATCACATCCAGTTTTCGCTCGATATATTTCTTATCCAGAAACAGCGCCTCATCACATTTATGATCTGCTTCATACTGCGGATTTACATTCCCATGCAGTTCGTCTCTTGCAATCACACCGGATGCCGGAATGCAGATGACAGGTTCGATTCCCTGTTTTTCCAAATCTGCCAGCACAGCCAAAACAAGCCGCTCAAATCCCGGACGATAAAAGATCTGTACCACTGACTTTTCAGCCTGGCAATCCTCTTTGCGATATTTTCTTGTATACGTGTCTGCTATTTTCCAAAGAGCCTCTTCTGAAAGATTTCTGAAATATTCTGCCGTTTCCAGTTCTTTTTCTCCCACATATTCTCCGTAAGAATACAGGTACCGGTTCTCTGAAAGATCCATTTTTCTGATCCTGGCGATGACTGATTTTGTGTACACTGGATTGATAGATTCTCTGATATGATCTGTCAGAAACACATCGCAGTAATCACTTGCATACCAGTACACGCATTCTCTCAAATTCCTGTATTCCGGTTGTTCCTGCGCTTCAAAACACTGATAGATTTCCAGAAACAACTCATTTAAGATCGTCAGATAATCCAGTCTGTTCGAAAATGCATAAGGAATCCCGCTGCGCAATTCTGTATACAAAAAACTCAAGAGCTGTCCATAGACTTCTGAAAGCATCTTTACCGCATATGTCGGATCAGCAAAACTCTTCTTATAGTTTTCCCTCAGAATATCTACATACAGCTCCTGATTCCATCGCTTCCTCTCTTCCAAAGTGAAGGTTTCAAAACTGTGGTCTTCTATTGTTCTGCGAAGTGATTCCAGTTTGAGCAAAAAAGCGGCACACATCCGGAAATACGGCCGATACCTGTCCTGCACAGTCTCTTCCTGATCGATCATCTGCAGTCTTTCTATTGAGAGCTGGTGGCGTTCCATACATCTCTCGTTTCTATCCCGCTGCCATGTTTCCAATTTCATCTATGAAAGTCCTCCTAAAAATATCATGATCAGAACCAGCAATACCAGCCCGTTAAGTACGATTCCAAGCCAGCACGTAAAATGTCTTTTTTCCGGCTCCTGACGTCCCTTAAGACCTGCACGGATTCCAAAAACTGTAAACATCATATCGATCAGTCCCAATGCACCTGTAATATCTGCCGTTTTCTCACGCATTGTATACGCATGAAGAATCAACAATACAAGAACAAACAATGAAAAAATCGCATACATACAAGAACTTTTTCCCTGTCTTGCCTGTCTGATTTTTTCTTTCTTCTCTTTCTTTTCCTTATTTTCTCCTGCCATCATATTTTCTCCTTATCCCATTACAGATCAAAAACAATACATATCCTAAAATTCCGCCGATCGTATTCAGTAACAGATCATCTACGTCAAAGCTTCCCACTCTTGTCAAAAGCTGAAATACTTCCACTCCGAGGCTCAGTCCAAAGCTATAGAACAATGTCATCAAAAAGCCTCTCATCCTGCTGGCAACGGATATAAAAAATCCATATGGCACAAAAATCAGGATATTTCCAAATAAATTAGTGAATACCGCGAAAAGCCCAAGCGTTTCCCGGTATTCCACAAAACGTCTGATTTCCTTGAAAAGCACAAGATTACAGCGGTATTCTTCGCCAATACCGCTGCGTCCGTACCAGTCTGAGAAGATCAGGAAATATAATAAGAAAAAAATATAGAGCACAAATAATATTTTCCCCACCGTGCGGGTTCTTTTCACCTGTCTCTGATTCAAATTACTCCCCCGTTTTCCACAGCTAAAATGTAATCTCGCTCTTATTTTTCAACAGACGTACCCCATTGACAATGGCGATAATTCCGGCTGTCACGCCTGTTACGATCGTAATGATTCCGATCACAATGCTTCCTGCTCCTGCCTGACTCATTGTTTTATATGCCTTCTCCATCTTCTTTCACTCCCTGCTTACTTTGCACCATACATTTCATAATATGCATCAATTGCCGATTTTAATGTATCATCAATGATTACTTTTCCTTTATATGGTCTGTTGTAAAGATGTTCTACGACTTCTTCCATTGTTACGATTGCTGCGGTGTCAAAGCCATACAGCTCTTTCACTTCATCCAATGCACATTTTTCTCCGCCTTTTCCGACTTCCATACGGTTTAATGACACCATCAGTCCGACGATTTCTACATCGGCAGCACCTTTTACTTTCGGAACTGTCTCTTCCATAGATTTTCCGGAGGTTGTTACATCCTCGATCATCACAACACGGTCTCCGTCTTTTAATTTACTTCCAAGGAAGCTTCCCTTGTCTGCACCGTGATCTTTTTCTTCTTTGCGGTCTGAACAGTAACGCACTTCTTTTCCATATAATTCGCTGTATGCGATCGCAGTCACAACTCCAAGCGGGATTCCTTTGTAAGCAGGTCCAAATAACACATCAAAGTCATCGCCGTATTTGTCATGGATTGCTTTTGCATAATATTCTCCTAATTTCTTTAACTGGGAACCTGTTACATACCCTCCTGCATTCATAAAAAATGGGGATTTTCTTCCGCTTTTTAATGTAAACTCTCCAAATTTCAGTACATCGCTGTCTACCATAAACTCAATAAATTCCTGTTTATACTGTTCCATCTTCCTTAAACCTCCATATTTATGGACATCTGTATGCCCTTGTAAATCTGTTAAATCTTCTCAATTTTATCACAAATTTCCTGTGATTTCAATCGAGGAACTTTCAAGTCCTATGCACTGCCCCCAAAAGACGCGCAAAGAATCTTTGACAGGCACTCTTATTTGCCGTATTCCTCTGACCAGATATAAAAAAGCCCTGTCAAGAGTTGCATCATTTACTTATACTCTTGACAGAACTTCTTGTTTGTCCACATCTTTCAAATGTTACTTGCTCTAATTCCATTTATATTCTATTGTAAGAATTTCTGCACAATAATAGTCTATATCTTGCCACAAGGCAACCGATTTATTAAAATAAGACAAGGCACTACATGAGAATGGTAGGCGGTTAGTCCTTCAACAGAGGTTGCTGAGTGCCAGTGGCACTCGTTTAGCAACGACCGAAGCGGCAGCGTAGACCTGAACCCTCTGATTACATAGAAATCCTGCTTGCAGGAAATCTCGGAAAGGAGGGCTTAACTTATGAGTGATTTTGAAATGCTCTCCATCGTACTAATGATACTTAGTATTGTTGTAACGATTTTAATAGCGTATATAAATCAATTAAAAAAGTAACCGCCCTTCGCCCAAAGGATTACGGTTACTTTTTTAAGTAAAAAATAATTTGGACTAACCAACTATCAGTAGTGCCTTTTTATATTCTTGTACTAACAAATCCCTATTCAAATGTCAAATCTGACACACTTATTTTTTTGCAATCAGTGCTGGCACAACCTCTGCGCAGATCTCAGATGCCTTTTCACAATTCTATCATCCGGGCGCACTTTTTTGTTTTTCTTATTTTACGATTCCAACCATATCCTGCACACTTGCGAAATGATTCTGCTTCATGTACGCTTCAATTCCATCTACGATGTCCATGGTTACTGTCGGATTATAAAAATTGGCTGTTCCAACGGATACCGCACTCGCTCCGACTAAGAGCATCTCGATGGCATCTTCCGCACTCTCGATTCCGCCCATACCGATGATCGGTACATTCACTGCATTGGCCGCCTCATATACCATGCGAACCGCAATCGGATGCACTGCCGGACCGGAGACACCGCCGGTCTTATTTGCCAGCGCAAATGTCTTACGATTGATATCGATCTTCATTCCTGTCAGAGTATTGATCAGAGAAATAGCATCTGCCCCGCCGGCTTCTACCGCTTTTGCCATCTCTGCGATACTGGTCACATTCGGACTCAGTTTCATGATGACCGGCTGCTTTGCATATTTTTTCACTGCTTTTGTAATCTCTTCTGCCGCCTTTGGGTTCTGGCCGAACGCGATTCCGCCTTCTTTGACATTTGGACAGGAAATATTGATCTCCAGCATATCCACATCCTCATTTGCCAGACGTTCTACCACTTCACAATAATCTTCCGCAGATCTTCCGCACACATTCACAATGATCTTCGTATCAAACTGACGCAGAAATGGAATATCCCGCTCACAAAATACATCGATTCCCGGATTCTGCAGTCCGATGGCATTCATCATTCCACTGTGGATCTCTGCCACTCTTGGGGTCGGATTTCCCGGCCACGGCACATTTGCCACTCCTTTTGTAGTGACTGCGCCCAGACGGTTCAGGTCTACAAATTCACTGTATTCTTCCCCTGATCCAAATGTTCCGGATGCCACTGTCACCGGATTGTTCCACTCTACACCTGCAATCTTTACCCGCATATCCATTACAGTTCCACCTCCGTCGCCAAAAATACCGGTCCGTCTTTGCAGACACGTTTGTTATGAACATGACTGTGGTGATCCACTTCTTTGGACTGACAGACACATCCCAGACATGCGCCAACTCCGCAGGCCATTCTTTCTTCCATCGAAATGTAACACTCGATCTTGTTCTCTTCTGCATACTGCTTGATGGCACGCAGCATCGGAGTCGGTCCGCAGGCATAGATCACATCTGCCTCCAGGCTGTTCGCTGCCACTGCATCCATGACGTTTCCTTTGGTTCCCATGCTTCCATCTTCTGTAGCAATATAAAGTGTTCCATTTTCTTCCAGTTCTTTTGTCAGAAATGTCTCACTGCGATATCCCATCACCAGCTGACACTCGGTCTGATATCCTGCTTTTAACTGCTTTGCCAACTCCAGCATCGGCGGCACACCGATTCCCCCTCCAAACAGCATGGCTTTCTTTTCTCTTCCTGTCTCCAGGTCAAATCCGTTTCCAAGCGGTCCCATAACATCCAGAGTATCTCCCTCTTTCATCAAAGAGAACTGCTCGGTCCCGGTCTGTTTTCCGGTCACGCGATACACCACTCGCAGCGCGCCCTTCTCCTGATCGATCTCACACAGACTGATGGGTCTTGGAAGGAGCTTACCTCCGTCATTCGTATACATGGAGATAAACTGTCCCGGGACTGCCTCTGCTGCGATCGGCTCTGCTTTCAGCCACATACTGTAAATATCTTCTGCGATCTTCTCCTGAGAGAGAACCACTGCTGTCATTTTCTGTTTCTTAGACATGAATCTTCCTCCCCGATATTTATCTTGCTTCTAATGCGCCCTGAATATCTGCAACCATAGCTTCCACTGCTGCTCTGGAGGCATCTCCGAAATTCTCTGCTCCGAATTTTGCGTATGCTTCCTGTTTATAGGCTGCGATAATTCCTCGGGAGGAGTTCACAATAGCGCCCAGTCCATCTTCATTGAAGAAGTGTACCAGATCCTTGCCCTGTCCGCCCTGCGCACCGTATCCCGGCACCAAGATATAAGATTTCGGCATCACTTTACGAAGCACTTTTCCCATCTCCGGATAGGTCGCTCCTACTACAGCTCCGATATAGCTGTACTCATCACCCATACAGTCAGCGCCCCACTGTGCCACTTTTTCTCCAACCAGTTCGTACAGAGGCTTTCCGTCGATCAGCTGATCCTGGAACTCTCCGCTGGATGGATTGGATGTTTTTACCAAAATAAAGAGACCCTTTTTGTGCTCTTTGCAGACATCGATGAACGGATTCACCCCGTCAGAACCAAGGTATGGGTTCACTGTTGCAAAGTCCTCATCAAATGGAACGTACTCTTTGCTTCCCACTTTAACGCTTCCCAGATGTCCCACTGCATATGCTGCGGATGTAGAACCGATATCTCCACGCTTGATATCTCCGATCACCACCAGGTCTTTGGACTTACAATAATCCACTGTCTTTTTGAACGCCTCGATCCCCGGCACTCCAAACTGCTCATACATGGCGATCTGCGGCTTTACTGCCGGGATCAGATCATACGTCTTGTCCACGATTTCTTTATTGAACTGCCAGATTGCTTCTGCTGCTCCTTCCAGAGTCTCCCCGAATTCAGCAAATGCTTTTTTCTGTACGTGCTCCGGAATGTAGTTTAACATCGGGTCCAGTCCCACCACGATCGGCGCCTTTGTTTCTTTGATTTTTGCTACCAGTTTGTTGATCATTTTTTCTTCCTCCCTGTTCTCTAAAAAGGGACAGAACATGCTGTCTGTCTCCTTATTTTTCGTATACGATCTTTCCGTCTGCTAATGTACAGCAGACTTCTCCCTTAACTTTCCATCCGTCAAACGGTGTATTTTTCCCTTTGGATGCAAACGTATCCACATCGATCTGATATTCTCTTCTCGGATCAAATACTACAATATCTGCTTTTTTACCGGCTGAAACACTTCCTCTGTCTTTCAGTCCCAGGATCTTTGCCGGATTGTAGCTCATCTTTTCTGCCATCTGCATCACTGTGAGCACTCCTTTTTCCACCAGCTCTGTATAAGTCAGGCATGCACTGGTCTCCAGACCCACGATTCCAAATGCTGCTTGTTCCATTGGCTTATCCTTCTCAGACATCATATGTGGTGCATGATCTGTGGAGATCACATCCATCACTCCGTCTTTTAGCCCCTGTCTGAGCGCTTCCACATCTGCTTTGGAACGCAGCGGCGGGTTCATCTTCCAGATTCCATTGTTCTTTGGAATATCCTCATCTGTCAGAATAAAATGATGCGGACACACTTCTCCTGTCACCTTCAGCCCTGCTTCTTTCGCGTCTTTGATCATCCGAACGCTGTCTGCTGTCGAGCAATGGCACAGATGCAATGTGGCATCCAGCTCTTTTGCGATCAGGATATCTCGTGCCACGATCACATCCTCCACCGAATTCGTAATCCCTTTTACACCCAGTTCCTCTGCACGCTTTCCGGCATTCATCACGCCGCCTTCTACCATGGAAATATCTTCGCAGTGTGAAAAGATCAGCAGATCATTCTCTTTTGCTTTTCGCATGGCTTTTCGGAACAAAGAGGCATTCATGACAGATTTTCCATCTTCGCTGAGTGCATAACAGCCTGCCTGTGCCATCCCTTCAATGTCCGCGAGCTCTTTTCCGCCCTCTCCGACAGTCATTGACCCCAGCTGGATTACATGCACCGGAGATTCTTCTTTTGCACGCCTGTGAACTTCTTCTACTTTTTCTTTTGTATCAGTCACCGGGCTCGTGTTCGGCATTGCACATACCGTCGTCACACCGCCTCTGGCTGCTGCCATTCCTCCGGTCGAAAGTGTTTCCTTCTGAGTCAGTCCCGGATCTCTCAAGTGCACATGCAGATCGATAAATCCCGGCATTACATAACAGCCTGACGCATCGATCACTCTGTCAGCTTTAGCCTGCAGATTTTTTTCTACTTTTTCGATATCAGTATCACGCACAAGCACATCACATACTTCATCCACACCTGTCAACGGATCCACAACATGTCCATTCTGAATTAAAATCTTCATACAGTACTTTCCTTTCTTTGTTGATTCTAAAGAGCGAATTTCCCTTCACTGAAAAAATCACATATGTACATTTATAATAACATAAAACAGGGGAACTGCACAACAAAAAGAAAAAGCGTGTTGTAAAATACATACTTTTTCCCGATCCGGAACATACTATTTCGCGAAACACAAATCTAAATTTATGCAAAGGAGACATTACCATGACAGAAATTTCAATCTTAGATCTGCAGAATCTCCGTCATCTGATCGGAGGATACTCTACGACTCACTGTAAAATGACAGATTACGCCGCACAGGCAACAGACCCGCAGGTAAAGCAGTTATTTCAGGAAGCTGCCGATTCCGCACTCAAAAACAAACAGGATCTGATGAAATTTTTATAAGGGGGATTTGAAAATGGACGAAAAGACAATGGTATCCGACGCCTTGGTCGGAGTAAACGGAGAATTGAAAATGTTCGGAGATATGATACCGCAGACAGAAAACAAAGAACTGAAACAGTGCCTCAAACAGATTCGAAACCAGTGTGAAATGTCACAGGAAAAACTGTATCAGGTAGCACGGGAAAAAAGCTATTACGTGCCTGCTGCAAAAGCAACCCAGCAGGAAGTTGATCATGTAAAATCCATTTTGACACAGCCTAAAATGGGACTGTAGAAGAAAAAAGTACAGTGGCCGCAGATTTTTGCAGCCACTGTATGGTTTTACATATTATTTTTCTGTGAATTTCTATTCTTCTGTCACTTCCAAAGCAGGTTCTTTTGAATCGATGTCCTGCCTCTGCAAGATCTGCATAAACTCTTCTCCTGTGATGGTCTCGTTTTCATACAGATACCTGGCAAGTTCATGCAGCTTCGTCTCGTTTTCTTTTAAAATCTGAAGTGCTTTTGTATGTGCCTCTCTTACGATCTCTACTACTTTGGAATCGATCTTCGTCTGCGTCTCTGGAGAACAGGTCAGGGATGCATCCCCTCCCAGATACTGATTCTGAACCGTCTCCATAGCCACCATATCAAATTCATCACTCATACCGAACTGAGTCAGCATAGCTCTTGCCAGCTTGGTAGCCTGCTCAATATCATTGGATGCGCCTGTTGTCACTTCTTTGAAAACCAACTCTTCTGCAGCTCGCCCGCCGGTAAATGTAGTGATCTTGTTGAGCAATTCCGATTTTGTCATAAGGAAATGCTCGCCCTCATCCACCTGCATGGTGTATCCCAACGCACCGGATGTACGTGGAATAATGGTAATTTTCTGAACCGGCGCGGAATCCGTCTGTTTTGCCGCGACCAGTGCATGCCCGATCTCATGGTAGGCAACTGTCAGTTTTTCTTTCGTAGATAAAATCCTGTTTTTCTTCTGATATCCGGCAATCACTGTCTCTACACTTTCTTCCAGATCTTCCTGCATGGTCACTTTACTTCCACGGCGTACCGCCCGAAGAGCCGCTTCATTGACAATATTGGCAAGCTCCGCTCCGGAAGCCCCTGCAGCCGTTCTTGCAACTGCTGCAAAATCCACATTATCAGAAAGCCGGATTTTCTTTCCATGGACTCTTAAGATTTCTTCCCTTCCTTTTAAATCCGGGAGTTCTACCGGAATCCTGCGGTCAAACCGTCCCGGACGCAGCAGCGCCGGATCCAGTGAATCAGGCTGGTTGGTCGCCGCCAGGATCACAACGCCTTTCGTGCCGTCAAATCCATCCATCTCTGTCAGAAGCTGATTCAGTGTCTGCTCTCTTTCATCATTTCCGCCCATATTGCCATTTCGTTTCTTTCCAATGGCATCGATCTCGTCAATAAATACAATACACGGCGCTTTCTCATTCGCCTGCTGGAATAAATCCCGCACTTTCGCAGCTCCCATACCAACAAACATCTCCACAAATTCCGATCCGGAAATCGAAAAGAACGGAACATTCGCTTCTCCCGCTACCGCTTTTGCAAGCAAAGTCTTACCGGTTCCCGGAGGTCCCACAAGCAGAGCGCCTTTTGGCATAGCCGCTCCCATCTCCCGATATTTATCCGGATCGTGAAGATAATCCACGATCTCACTTAACAGCTCTTTTGCCTCATCCTCTCCCGCCACATCGGAAAACTTAATCCCGTTGCTGGATTTGACGTAAATTTTTGCGTTGCTCTTTCCGCCTCCGAACATCATAGAATTCATCGGATTTGCTCCGCCGTTCATCTTCGACATCATCTTCTTGGATAACCATCTGCCAAGCATGATAAAAATCGCGATCGGCAGAATGTAACTCAGTAAAAAGTACAGAATCGGAGACATCTCTTCTGTAATCTTAGAAGAAAAGTCTGCCCCGGAATCATATAGTCTGTCTACCAGACCCGGATCATCCATAACACCGGTCTTATACATTTTCTCTTCACTCTTGTCCGTAAAAATAATCTCCCCGCTGTCAATGTTGACCTTTCCAATTTCCTTGTTCTCTGTCATTTTCATGAATGTATTATAGTCCACTTCTTTTACAGAGTGCTCCAGTACATTCGGGAATACCAGACTGTTCAGCAAAACCATGATTGTTGCTACGATCAGACAGTAATATAAAAATGGCTTCTTTGGTGATTTTACTTCCTGCATATCATTCTCCTTCCCCGCCACATATGTAACTTAAGTTAGAATGTAGTATAGTCGAGCTGTTTTCAGAAGTCAAGCTAGAAACCCGTACCTTTCTGAAATTTCATTTTTATTTTATGTTTCTTTTATTTTTACGTAGTATTCTCTCTCTTAACGCGCGTTTTTCCTTATTTTATCCACATATAAAACAATCAGCTGCATCACGCTTCTGATGCAGCTGATTGTTCGATTATTTCCAGCAGTCTGTATTTTTAATTCCTACATTCTCTGCTTTAAATACTGGATTTTTTCCGGCCTTTTTCTGTGTTTCGTAATCTTTCAATACTTTCAGAGCAATGTTGCCCAAAAGCAGAATTGCGATAATGTTGACGATTGCCATACATCCCATCGTAATATCTGCCAGATTCCATACCAGTGAGAAATCTGCCTGTGCGCCTAAGAATACTGCCAAAAGGCATGTACAGCGGAACACGAACAGTAAAACCTTATTATTCTTGATAAACAAAATATTGGATTCTGCATAATAATAGTTACCGATCAGACTGCTGAATGCAAACGCAAAAATGGATGCCGTGATAAAGTGGATTCCCCATGTTCCCACATTCGCAGAAATCGCTTTCTGCACAAACGGAATTCCATCCAGAACGCCCGCCTCTCCCTGAACACCGGAAAGAAGCAGCATCATTGCAGTTGCCGAGCAGATTAAAAGCGTATCGATAAATACAGAAATTACCTGTACCATCCCCTGTTTTGCCGGATGGCTTACAGATGCACTTGCTGCCGCATTCGGCGCGCTTCCCATACCTGCCTCGTTGGAGAACAGACCTCTTTTGATACCGATCACTACAGCGCTTCCCGCCATACCGCCGAAAATCGCCTGAAAATCAAATGCCTCTGACAGGATCATCGCAAATATACCCGGAAGCTGCGGCAGATGTGTCACGATCGTAAACAGTCCCATCAAAAGATAAGCACCTGCCATAATCGGTACCATCACCGACGTAATAAATCCGATTCGATGTACTCCTCCGAAAATGATCAGACCGGTTCCGACTGCCAGAATCAAACCTACAATCATCGGATAACTGCTCTCACTGTATCCCGGAATATAATATTCCAGAGCAGAAGACATATTATAAGACTGCAGACCATTGAATCCATAAGCAAAACAAATGATCAGAAGCACCGAAAAAAGCACTCCCATCCAACGTTTTCCAAGCGCCTTCTCCATATAGTAGGAAGGACCGCCGCGGAAGTCTTTTCCATCCTTTGTCTTATATACCTGTGCCAGTGTACTTTCGATAAATGCAGAAGCACTTCCGATCACAGCCATCACCCACATCCAGAATACCGCTCCCGGTCCGCCTGCCGCGATAGCAGTCGCGATTCCTGCGATATTTCCTGTTCCGACACGGGATGCTGTGGAAATCATAAGCGCCTGAAAAGATGAGACCTGTCTCTTCCCATCTTCCACCTCCGCTTTTTCCGTAAGAATCCGAAATCCTTCTTTCATCAGACGCACCTGCGCAAACCGTGAACGGATTGAAAAGTAAAGTCCGGTTCCCAACAACAGAAACAACAGCAGGTACGTATACATCAGATCATTGATCTGCCCTAAGATGTCATTTAACATATATTTCCTCCTTTTCTTCTATTTCGCTGTCACATTTGAACATGCGTAATGTCGATAGTATACCAGAAAATCCACACCTGGGCAATATCCTATCGAATAACTACACTAATTCAACAGCTTTCCCCGGAACTTATTCCATATATGAACTTGAACATATTCATAAGCCCTATCATAAATCCAGACTCCCACCTGTCCTGCTGCCAGAACAGCCAGAAGCAGTCCACCGGAGAGTTCTTTCATGAAAAGAAGTTCCTGAAATATCAGAACCATTGGAATATACATTAAATTAAACACCACATATTTCATCACCCAGAAAATCCAGGATTTCTGCATCTTTTCACCGCTCTTACCCAAAAATCGCCAGCTGCCTTCCGCTGCCAGGATGTAAAATCCCATGGCGGCAAATGAAATTACATAAAACTTGTTCGGTGTGACCAAAAATCCGAGCAGGATATCTGCCAGATAAAAAGCCACTCCCGCTTTCATCCCGAATTCACGGATGATAATCCCTACAAAATAGGAAGCTGCTGCCAGCAAAAACAGCGTATTGGTCTCGATCACACTTCCCAGCGCCATACAGACAACAGAAAGTGCCAGAAGCAGTCCGCTAAATGCGGTCATTCTCGCTTTTACATGCATGAACAAAGATCGCCTCCCATACATTCACACAGCGTATCTGCACACCAGAGGTCGCAGCACATATTCCCGGTTCCGCAGCTCTGTCCGCCGGCTCCATATCCACCTCCATATGGATTGCTCTGATATCTTCTGCTGTTCCAGTCCAGCTGATTCAACAACTGGCGATACTGTACATTATTCGGTTCCATATTGACTGCCTGTGCCGCATGCTCTCTTGCAAGTACGTTATTTCCGATTCCTGCATTGGCAAACCCGCTGGCATAATACCACATCGCATTGCGGTTCGGCATCCGGTCAAGAAGATTCAGAGCCTCCCTGTAGTTTCTGCTGTTGATATAATTGAACACTGCCTGCATCTCGGCGTCCTGTGGTCCGTTGTATGTGTTATTGTAAGAATTCCCGCCATAGGAAGAATTTCCGTAGGAATATCCGCCTCCCTGCTCTCTCTGACGCATGATCTCATCATATGCTTCCTGCACTTCTTTGAATTTTTCTTCCGCCAGATCTGCAAGCGGATTGTTCACATTTGCATCCGGATGATACTTTCTTGTCAGCTCCCGGTATGCTTTTTTTATCTCATCATCTGATGCATTCTGAGGCACTCCCAGCACATCATAAGGATTCTTGCTCATTCTTTTTATTTCCTTCCTCTAACTTTTTCTTCTGAATTTTGTTATAACGATTCCAGACTCCATCATACAGGATATTTCTTAAAATGTCCACATCCAAAAGGCATGGCAGCTTCTCAAACTCAGCGCTGCACTCTGCGATCATCATACAGAGGATCTGCCGGATCTGTTCTTCATAATCTGCTCTTTCATGCAGACGTTTCAGTGGATTGTAACACTGCTTACGAAGATCCTCTTCCAGATCTTCATAAGCATCCATAATGTAAATATATTTTCCCAGGAAAAATCCCATGCGCCGCAGTGTCTGTTCCCACATATCTTCCTTATATACAAACAGATCTGCCATCAGTCTTCCAAAGCAGCCTGCTGATCGGTCGATCTCCTGACTGTTCTCTTTTTCACAGTCTGAGAGTTCCTGCAAAGACTCCTTGATTGCTTTACTCTGCCTTGGATATTGCTCCGCAATCTTTTCTGCCTTTTTCTTGAGCAGTCCGCCCCCTAACAGACCGCTTACTTTCTTCTCATCTGCCCAGTCATCTTTCATATGGTAATATGCAAGCAGAACGTTCATATCTGCTGCATACTGTGTAATCTCATTCTCGATCATCGCCTGCTTCTTCACAGGATGCACTTTACATCTGTGCTGATTCATCCGGTTTTTTGCCTCATACAAGGACGACAGCAGAATAATCGCAAATGTCATATCATAAGTCAGCGTCATCTGTCCCATCGTCCCGTAATCCTCTTTTAATTTCCGGCAGAGTCCGCAATAATATGCCTTATATTTTCGCAAATCTTTCATCTTCAGCTCCGGTTCGCAGATCGTCACATAACCAAACATGATTCACCTCTTCTTTCGTAACATTTCCAAATACATGATGCTATCTATTATACTCATTTCCTGCAAAAATGTACAGAAAAACAGGCAGACACTTCAAAAAAGCATCTGCCTGTCCTTCTTACAGTCGTTTTATAACATTTCTGCACGCAGTTCTTCTGCACTCTTCGGGCTTAAATATGCCGGAGCAATATCAAATACTGTCTTGCATCCTGTCTGTCCTTCTTTATGGAGGCGATATGCTGCTCTTGCATATGCCAGAATCACAGAAGAAGTAAATTCCGGATTGGAATCCAGTTTCAGACTGTATTCGATCAGATGTTTGTTTTCTTTTTCCCAGCCTGTCACACCACTTCTGAGTACAAATCCTCCGTGCGGAATTCCACTGTGATTTGCTTTTAATTCTTCCTCGCTGATAAAATGTACCGTTGTGTCATAATCTGCAAAGTAGTTCGGCATTGTCTTGATCTCCTCTTCCACTCTTGCAGCATCTGCGCCTTCCTCCAGCACAACAAAGCACTCCCTTGTATGTTTCTGGCGTGTAGTCAGTTCCGGATTTTCACCGCTTCTTACTGCTTCCAGTGCAGACTCTACCGGAATTGTATACTGTTTTGCGTCTTTTACACCTGCAATCCGGCGCACTGCGTCAGAATGTCCCTGGCTGACACCTTTTCCCCAGAACGTATAGTCTTTTCCTTCCGGAAGTACTACATTTGCATACAGTCTGTTCAATGAGAACATTCCCGGATCCCAGCCCACAGAGATAATTCCGATGTGTCCGCCTTCTTTTGCAGCTGCGTCTACGTTTGCAAAGTGCTCCGGAATCTTTGCATGAGTATCAAAACTGTCTACTACATTGAACATCTTCGCATATTCCGGTGTCTGTACAGGAAGATCTGTCGCACTTCCTCCACACAGGATCATCACATCGATCTTATCTTTCCAGTCAGCAGCATCTGCAATGCTGCACACTGCTGCTGTCTCTGTCAATATTGTCACGTCTTCCGGATTTCTGCGGGTAAATACAGCCACCAGTTCCATATCCGGATTCTGTCTGATCGCGCATTCCACTCCGCGTCCCAGATTTCCATATCCTAAAATACCAATTCTAATACTCATCTTTTTTTCTCCTTTGCACTTTGTATTTTGTTACTTATTATAATCTCCATGTTCTATTTTTCAAGTTTTTATTTTTGATTTTTTGTATTTTTTTCAAATCCCATTTTTATGCCTTCTCATCATAGGATTCCAGAAAATGATGTTTGACTCCGTTTTCCTTGTATGCAATTACCGTACTCAAATTGACATTTTCCACACTCTTAAAAATATTTCCCTCTACATACGGGTTCGTTTCTTTCAGTTTTGCGATCAGGTGCTTGATTTCCATCCGTTTGGATGCACTGCTTCCATCCGCACTGCAGGTACTGCATGTCTCGGTAAACCGGCAGGCGCACTGCAGAAAATGCAGATGATTGTAATCTCTCCAATGCTTGATATCATCTTCCCTTACCAGATACAGCGGACGAATCAGCTCCATCCCCTCAAAATTCGTGCTGTGCAGCTTTGGCATCATGGTCTGTACCTGCGCACCATACAACATTCCCATCAGGATTGTTTCAATCACATCATCATAGTGGTGTCCAAGTGCGATCTTGTTGCATCCAAATTCTTTTGCCTTACTGTAGAGATGCCCTCTTCGCATTCTGGCACATAAATAACACGGAGATTTTTCCACATCAAACACCGCATCAAAAATATCAGACTCAAAAATTTTGATCGGAATCCCCATCATTTTTGCATTCTGTTCAATCAGTTTCCGGTTCAGTTCACTGTATCCCGGATCCATCACCAGATATTCCACCTCAAACGGAAACTTGTTGTGCTTTTTTAATTCCTGAAACAGCTTTGCCATCAGCATCGAATCTTTTCCACCGGAAATACAGACTGCAATCCTGTCCCCCTCCTGCACCAGCTCATATTCCCGAACTGCCTTGGCAAATCGCGAGAACAGCCTTTTGTGAAATTTTTTGCGGATACTTTTCTCAATCTCTTCTGCCCGCAAAAGTTCTTCACCTGGTTCTTCCTCTTCCTTCTTCTGCTCAGCTTCCATCCGCTCTAACAGCCACCTCGTATATCCGCCTTCCAGACTGACTGCATCATATCCTTTCTCCCGGAGCACTTCTGCACATTCTTCACTTAATGCCCCTCGCGTACAGTAAAGCACCAGCTTCTTTTCCTTATCCGCCGCATCCAGATTCTGCTCGATTGTTTCTGTCGGAAGCCACTCTGCCCCCGGAATCATTCCGTATGACATGGAAGCTTCATCCCGAATATCGATCAGGCGATAAGACTGCTCCGGCATGGATAAGAGCTCTTTATATTGTATATCCCACTCTTCCATCTTTTTCAAATGTATCCTTTCTATATTCCTACCATAGAAATAAGTTTAATAACCTTTTTCATTATACGGGTATTCAGAAGAATTGACAAGTAGCAGTTTTGTATAATCCTTTTCTGTATTAGCACATTTAAAACATCATATGTGAGAGGAGAATCAAAATGACATTGAGAGAAAAATTTAAGTAATTAAATCTGATTTGCAACGAGCTCTTTTAAGCGTGAAAGCTTTACTCTTTCGTTTTATTTTTCAATTGAATAATTGCATCACGTACAGCCGGAACTACCCGTTTATCAAACGCATTCGGGATAATATAATCATCCCTTAATTCTTCTTTTGGAATAATCGATGCAATTGCTTTAGCAGCAGCTACCTTCATTTCTTCCGTAATATCATCCATTCTTCCATCAAGTGCACCTCTGAATATCCCCGGAAATACTAACACATTATTAATTTGATTTGGGTAGTCACTTCGACCGGTTGCAACAATTCGTGCACCTGCCACTTTTGCAAGATTTGGCTCAATCTCCGGTTGCGGATTGGCCATTGCAAAAATAATAGAATCCTTTGCCATTGTTTGCACCATATCTGTTGTCAGTACATTTGGTGCCGATACTCCAACAAAAACATCAGCCCCACGAACTGCCAATTCAAGTGTTCCACGAATTCCTTCAAAATTTGTCACCTCGGCAAACTCTTTTTGAGCATCATTCATCCACGTTTCACCTTTACATAATACGCCATTTTTATCCACAAGCACAATGTTATTTGCTCCAAGAGCTTTAAGAAGCCTGCAAATACTAAGTCCTGCACTTCCTGCCCCATTAATAACAATCTTTACAGCATTCAATTTTTTTCTTACCAAAAATAGTGCATTTATGAGCCCTGCACAAACTGCTATTGCTGTACCATGCTGATCATCATGAAAAACAGGAATATCCAATTCCTCTCTAAGTCTGCGTTCTATCTCAAAACATCTTGGGGCACTAATATCCTCCAAGTTAATGCCGCCAAATCCAGGCGAAACAGCCTTGACACTCGTAATAATTTCTTCCACATCCTGAGTAGCTAAACAAATTGGATATGCATCAATATTTGCAAAAGTTTTAAACAACACTGCTTTTCCTTCCATAACTGGAAGAGCCGCTTCTGGTCCAATATTTCCCAAACCAAGCACAGCACTTCCGTCTGTCACAACCGCTATACTGTTTCCCTTTCCCGTCATCTCGTAAACCTGATTTGCATCCTCGTGTATCATCATGCACGGTCTTGCAACTCCTGGTGTATATGCATAACTCATATCCGCCATATTTTCTAATTTCACCTTACTAATAACTTCTAATTTTCCTTTTATATTTTTGTGCAATTGCACTGCTGTTTCATATACATCCATCTTCCTACCTCAGAAATCCTCTTCTTCCTCATTTTCATTTTCAAAATCATGATTAATATAATCATAAATATATGCAATTTCGCTCATCACAAGTTCTATGTTATACTGCTTTGCTATATTGGCAAAGCTTCTCCTCACCTTCTCTATAAAATCCGAATTATTCTCCACAAATTCGGTAAGATTTAGGTGAGTACCTATTTCTTCTTTTTTGACCATACGCTCAATCAAACATGAAATATGCACATTCAGTCCCATAATAGTTTTGGGCAAAAAACGTTGTTGCATTTGAAGCTGCAGCTCCTCTAACATCTCATCTACCAGCGTAAGAACCTTTGTCGCATTCAATATTGTCAGCGATTCCACTACATTTTGCAAAGAAAAAGCATTTAGCATATTCTTCTTAAAGGTTTCAAATTCAAAGGCAGACAAGTAACCATTAAAGCATATTTTCAATTGTTCAAAGTTGCGAAATGTCATGATATCTTCTATTGATACAATCGGAAACTTATGTTTTCCTAACGGTATCGTAGTAGCTGCGAATATAACATGATATTTCTCCAATTCATCCGCTTGATTTAATGCTATAAACGTTTCATAGTCATAACATTTAATCGTTACATGCAAATTTTTCGGAAGACTGTTTAAAAAAAGTTCACTAACTCTGGCCGCAACATTACTTCCACTCTCACTGACAAAGATCAAAGCATCCTCGCTATTCTTTTTCGGAAAATAATTATAGCTCGTTGTAATTGTCCCCTTGGTATTTGCTATAATCTGCTCCACATTCTCGCCATTCATGATTGCAGTTCCTACTCTAATTGCCAGATTTGTCGATACATTGTTAATGATTCCAACATTCACATTTGACGTATCACCAATCATATCAACTATATGCTCCAGGGAACCAATATCCACAAGGAACAGTACTTCTCTCTTCTCACTGTAATAAAGCATTTTTCGAAGCTCCATGCAGATATCATTAATTGTTTTATCCAATGGCATATCAATTGCACTAAAAATATGTCGACAAAGTACCTTGTTGCACACATCAGCAATACTACTTGCTGTTGCATATCCATGGCAGATAATGTAAGCCTGAACAGGAAGCACTTTTTTAGCCCCCTTCACATTATAAAGCATAATCGTCAACATAATTTCTTCAATGTTTGAAAGCTCTATTTCCAAATTTTGTTCCACAAGACCAACGATTTCTTTCGCAAGTACCATTTCACCTGTTGATTGTCTTTCCATAATTCTATTCAGAGTCTCAACATCCTGTTCATTTTCCGATTTCCATTTTATAAGTATTTCATGAAACATTCCACTGTCATAAATCCAGCGGGCAAATACGATAATAAAGGTATTAGGCATATTTATTCCATAGTTATCCTGTATATACGCAAAAATCTTTAAAAGTGTCTGCTCTATGAAACGAATTCTTTCATCTTCCATTGTACGATTATATAAAATATAGTCATTATACTCATCTAAAATCTGATAGCTCTCCCTTAGAAACTGTGTGTATTCAATCTTTTCACTTATGTACAATTTCAACTTTTCAATAATCTGATCACATAATAGTTTTTCCCGAAAGAAATTTGTGTGCTCATAAATCTGGTTCAATGTGAGAAATTTCTCTTTCATTCCCATTGGAGTAATTTCAACATGCATTTCCTGCACAATTTCTTTGGGCAGATCCATATAGGATATTACAATATTTTCTCTTTCTTTTTGAGTAGAAAACGCTCTCGCACAGATGGACTTTATCACTTTTTCCAATTGACGAATATTGTCTTTATAATGATATTTTGTCAATACCTGATAACTCTGCTCGCTTATCTGAATTGATTTTCTAAACACTTTTTCCTCGTTCCTCAAAAAAGTACAGACTAACAGTTCCTTCTCCACCAGTGTTCGATTACTGAGTGTAGGCAGTTCAATCTGAATTGGAATAAGCTGCTGTATATAACTGTGTAGAGCTCCTACCCGCTCCGAGGATGAAATAATAAGACGGCTACGTCCATATATACTGTCATTATGTTCTGGATTCCAAAATTCTACCAGTGCAAATTTAGCCTCATCTGAAAGCATCTCAAAATGTTTAACATAAACAAAATCATTTTCTGTTATGGTTTTCAATTTTTGTTCTACATTTATTTTTATACATTCTGCATCCCAATCCTTCAAGTCATATATTGCACAATTGATCAATACAAATCTACTCTCTTTACTAACCACCCTATGTTCGATTGCATATTCATAGGCTAAACGAGCCAAATACTCTTTTCCAGTTCCACGTTCTCCCACCAAATAAAATGGCAAACCATTTTTCGGATAATCCACCGCAACCTTACACTTATCAATTGCCTGTTTCAAAGAAAGATTATAGCCTATTCCCTTTTCAAAATTTAGTTTTTCGTTTGACTTTTTTCTAATACACGATATAAATTCCTCAAGATCATAGAATTCCGAATCAATCTGCTCTAATTCATACTTTGCCATTACTGTTTTTCGTTCAAAATAGTAAACCGGTCTAGTATTGATTTTGATTAAATACCCCTCTTTAAAACCCTCATTCAAATATTGACTGGTCAGATTTCTACTGATATTAAGCTTATTACAAATAGTAGATGTCATGAAATTATCAAAATGAATCAAATCCAAATTTGCAGTTTCTTTCTTCATATATTCATAAATTTCCTGTCTCGTACTATTAAATACTGACCCTGTCATCCTTCTTCTTCCTTTCCTACTGCGTTCTCTTTATTTATTGTACTACAATAGTAGCATTATCCCAAAACCATTTTACCGATTCTGGGATAATACAAATAATATCATATTCTAGTAAGACGCTTGATTATTCATATATGGAACTATCAATTCTGACCACACATCGTTAAATATCTTTCTACCTTCCAATGCCTGCATTGTTATCACTGATTGTTGTTCTGGCAAAACAACAATGTATTGTCCATACTTTCCATCTGCGCGATAGGATTTCTTATCCGGATTTATCCAAAATTGATATCCATATCCCGCCTTTGGCATATTTGTTGTAATATGATTATGCGTTGCATCCTCAATAAAGCTTTCAGATAAAATCTGTTCTCCATTCCATTTTCCTTTTTTTAGAAGAAATCTTCCTATTCTTGACATCTCATCAATCGTCAAAAGCAATCCATTTGCCGCAGTGTTATGCCCCTTTGGACAAACTAGCCAATCAGGATTTCCTATTCCAATTTTGTTAAAAAATCGTGATGTCATATAGGACAACAAAGTTTCTGATGATACTTTTTCAATAATGCATGCTAATATATAGGTATTGAAATTACAATATTCAAAATGCTCACCTGGCTCGTATGCAAATTCACTTTTCATAAAATAATCCACCCAATCCTTAACTATATATCTTTCTGGATCATCCGAAAAGAAAAGCTGTTCCTTTAGACCACAGGTCATTGTTAACAAATCCCGGATTGTGATTTTAGTTATTTGAGGGCATATACCAAGATATTCCGGATAAAAATCTGACACTTTCTGCTCGAGCCTCAACAAACCTTCATCAATGGCAATTCCAATACCTATTGCAGTAACACTTTTGCTGACAGAATAAACATTTAAACGTGTTTTTGTTCCTATACGATTATATTCCTGTATCAGTTTATCATTTTTATATATTTGTGCATAATGAATTACTACATTCTTTTCATTCATTTTTTCAATAAAGCTTTCCAGTTCTGTCATCTTCGTGCCTCCACAACCCTAAATCATCCTATTTTTTTCTAGAAAATACCAATAAACGTGCCGAGAATGCTTAAAATAATAATTCCAAGTAAAATCCAATTTACCTTTACACCTTTCTTTATAAGCTTATAAATTCCCAATGTTGTAAGCAATGGAAGCATCTTTGGCATGATTCCATCCAATACATCATTAATTGCAATAGCGGAATCACCGCTGCCTATTGTTAGTCCAAGATTTACCGACACCATAGATGCAATCATACCGCCAATAACCAGTAAACCTATGATAGAAGCTCCTTGAAACACCTTCTCCGTTATTCCCATCTTTTCAAATTTGGTCAATGCTTTTAACCCTGAATTATATCCAATATGTACACCAAAATAACGAACCAGAATATTGGGAATATTAAACAGCAGTAAGAATAAGATTGGTGCAAAAAAATTACCTGCCAATGCTAGCGAACACGCAATCCCTCCTGCCAGTGGTCTTAATGTACCCCAAAATAAAGAATCACCAATACCAGCTAATGGTCCCATTAAACTCGCTTTTACTGCATTAATAGAGCTTATATCGAACTCTTCGTTATTTGCATTTTCTTCCTCCATAGCTGCTACTACACCAAAAATAAACGGATCCACCATAGGCGTTGAATTAAAAAATTCAGAATGTCTCTTCAATGCATCTGCCAACTTCTCCTTTTCAGGATAAAGTTTTCTAAGTACTGGTGAAAGTGAATACTGACATCCCTGGCTCATTTGTCTTTCATAATTGAATGAAGCATTGACAGAAAAAGAACGCCAGAATATTTTATTAATATCTTTTTTTGTTAATTTATTATTAGAAGTCGTCGTCATCGTCATTACCTCCCTCTACCACTGCCGTCTTTGGCTTTGCATTTGTACTATTTATCATAAGCGCAACAATAATTACTCCTAGCATAGCAATTCCCAATACTGGAATGTTCAAATATGCCGATAAGATAAATCCCAACATAAAAAATGGCGCAACCCTTTTATTAATTAACATACTTGCCAATAATGCAAAACCTAAAGCTGGAAGAATACCCGCTGCAACAGAAATTCCATCTTTAACAAATTGTGGTATCACTGCCAGAAATGCCTCTACCGCTGGCGCTCCAAATCCGTAACATACGGCCATGATCACCGCCATAACCACTGCGTAGGACAAAAAACTAATAAGGTGCATTCTGTCAACTCCCTCTGCATCACCTTTCATTGCATACTCATCCGATTTATGCAGGAAATATACACGAACTATCAGATAATATGCATTCTTAATAAGAAGTGCTACTGTTGCAATTGGAATCGCAAGTGCTAATGCTGCTTCCGTACCTCCGCCTACACTAATTGCCAATGCTGTTCCTAAAATACCACCTGCGGTAATTTCTGGCGGCAAAGCTGCTCCAATTGTTACATTTCCCATAAATGCAAGCTCTAAAGTTGCGCCAACAACTAAACCTGTTTGAAAATCTCCCAATACCAATCCAACTAATGGTCCCATTACAATAGGTCTTTGAATCATGGAGTTACCTAAACCACATTCCAAGAATCCAATAAATGCTACAATTCCAATTAAAATTGTCTGAATCATATCTTTACCTCTCTAATATTTTAATATTTTTTTCGGATCACTAGGTACAGCCTGAATGAATATCTCTTTTCCGATTTTATGAACATCTTCCAACGCCTTTTCTTCTTCATCTGTTACATTCACCATCTTAGACAATGCGTGTGTTTCTGATGTAGCCTTCGTTCCACCGAGATTTATGCTGGTAATCTGACCACAGTCCTGTACCAAACGAATTGCATCCATAACGTTGCTGACGACTATCAGCAAATTATATTTATCTGTTTTGCCTTCATTAATTGCAACGATGGAATCCTCCACACTTTTGATTACTAATTTCACCCCACTTGGTTTCCCCAATTTAAGAGTTGCCTTTCGAATCTCATCATTCACCACATCATCATTTGCAATCAAAATACAATTTGGGTTTAAATACGAGCACCACGAAAATACAACCTGTCCATGTAACAGTCTATGGTCTACTCTAAGTAACTGAATCATTATCATCTTCTCCTTCCATAATTAAAAATCTTCTTCTCCGTTTGCTTCCACTTTTTGCAAAAACTGAATCATATCTTTGCTCTCAAAAATACTCCGTTGGATTAATTCTCTCGTATCAACTTCATCACTAATTATTAAATTAATTACCAATGGAGCATTCATACCAGAGATTACATATACATTTGAATATGAATTAAACATAAGCGCCTCATTATTTACACTTCCTCCTAATACATCAGTTACAAGTATAATTTCATCTTTTACATGCTTTTCCAACAAATCGGATATAAACTTTTTTACATCATTATGTCCATCAACATAAGCATCATAGGATATAAGATTTTCATGAGTACCTGTAATTAGCTCCACTGTGTTCTTAATCCCGGATGCCATTGTTCCATGTGACATCAATACAATATATCTCATTTTTCTCGCACCTCCTGATTATCAGTATATATCATTTCTTTATTTTTGTTTATAATGTCGATTTTTTCATCATACTTCCATGAATTTTTGACACTAATTTCAATTTATTAACACCTTTTACACTTTCTTTCATACTTTCGACACTTTTGGCTATCATTTAACGTTAAATTTTCACAAAATTCCCCTAACATTTTTCCATTCTACTGCTATAAGGATAAATCACAGATCATTGGTGCCGTCAATAAAACCAAGCTGTCTGGCTATAGAGACCATTCTTCGGAAAATTCTCTCTAAAATGTCGGATTCATTCAGGGTCTTAATAAAACGGTTAGTGTAACTTCACTCGGTGTAGTTCCAAAGTAATCATATTCGAGACTACGCCAAAAAAACGAATCAGAAATCTTTATAATAAAAAAACCGTAAAGCTACATTTCATGTAACTTTACGGTTTTTTTCTAAAAATCGGAGTGACGTGATTCGAACACGCGACCTCTACGTCCCGAACGTAGCGCTCTACCAAGCTGAGCCACACTCCGAAATAAGATAAGAAACCTTATCTTATTCAACTACGGATAGAGGACTCGAACCTCTACTAACAGAGTCAGAGTCTGCTGTGCTGCCATTACACCAATCCGCATCAACTCATGTTGTGTCTCTGTCAGACGCAACATGGTTATTATATCCATATGTGTAAAAAAAGTCAATACTTTTTTTCATTTTTTATAAAAAATATTGCTTAAATTCATATATTTCTTCTCCATCTGTCTCAAGAATCATATAACTCCCCCTTCTGCCTTCCTGCCTCGGAAAAGACAGACTTCCCGGATTTAACACAGTAATCCCGTCTCTTTCTTCAAAATACGGACGATGGGTGTGACCGAACATAATAATGTCCGCATTTCTTGCAGCCCCTTCCTCCCGAATCTGCTCTGTCTCCATTGAAACATAATAACTGTGTCCATGAGTAATAAACACTTTTTTCTTTCCGATCCAGAACTCTTCTTCCGCCGGAAGATAAGAGAAAAAGTCATTATTTCCTCTTATCATATGTTTTTCACATTCTACAACAGCCTCAATATAATCTTCTCCGCCTTCTACATCTCCCAGGTGGATAAACATGTCGATGTCTCCGGCCTCTTTCAGCGCCCTGTCAAGACTTGTATGTCTTCCATGAGTATCACTGACGATCAATACTCTCATAAAATACGCCCTCTATTCTTCTCTCTCTTTTACTTCCATAATCGCACGCATGGCACGAAGTGCACGTCCCCTGTGACTGAGTTCATTTTTCTGTACCGGATCCATCTCTGCTGTTGTGCATCCATATTCCGGAACATAGAAAATCGGATCGTATCCGAATCCATGTTCTCCTGCAATCTCATATCCGATCATTCCTTCGATCGTACCACGAACAGTTTCTACCGTACCATCCGGAAATGCCGCCGCAATGGCACAGACAAACCTTGCGGTACGCTTTTCATCCGGCACCCCTTCAAGCCTGTCCAGAAGCATCTGATTCTTGATATCATAGGAAGTATCAACTCCCGCATATCTGGCCGAATAAATTCCCGGCTCCTTATTCAGATAATCAATCTCAAGCCCGGAATCATCTGCCAGAATAATATCATCCGGCAAGTACTTTGCGATTGCCTTTGCCTTAATCTGTGCGTTTTCCTCAAATGTGGTTCCATCCTCTACGATATCAATATCAATTCCAGCTTCTTTCATAGAATAGATCGGCATTCCCAGATCAGCCAGGATCATATGGATCTCTTTCATCTTATTCTGATTTCCAGTTGCAAAAATAATTCTCTTTTCCATCTGTTATTCCTCTATTTCTTTGCTTTTGGCGGTCTCGGTCCCATAAACTGGTAAAAATATGTCTTCAGCATTCCATTGTAGATTTTTCTGTTTTTGTCTGCTTTTCTTCCAAAATAGCGCTCTGCATCTTCATAGCTTGTGATCATATACGCTGACCATGAATCCAGAGTACGGAAACTTTCTCCAAAATCAGAATATAACTTCGGAAGTTCCTTTTTCTCCTCAAGACGCTCTCCATACGGCGGATTTGTGATGATAAAACCGTATTTCTTCGGATGGCGCAGATCCTGCACGGCTCTCTGTTGAAAATGAATCATATGATCCACGCCTGCATCTTCTGCATTCTTTCTCGCAGCTCTTACCACGTCCGGATCAATATCATATCCCTGGATGTCTACTTCCACATCGTCCTGTATCAGGTCATTCGCCTCATTGACAGCGTCATACCATTCTTTCTTTGGAATCAGATTGGTCCATTCCTCCGCAGTAAAAGAACGATTCATACCCGGCGCAATGTTTGCTGCCATCATCGCCGCTTCAATCGGAAATGTTCCGCTTCCACAGAACGGATCCACCAGAATACGTTCTTTCTTCCATGGTGTCAGCATGATCAGTGCCGCTGCCAGTGTCTCTGTGATCGGCGCTTTGCTTGACAGCTGCCGGTATCCTCTCTTATGAAGTGAAACCCCGGATGTATCGATCCCTACCGTGACAATATCTTTCATAAGAAACACTCTCACCGGGTAGGATGCTCCACTTTCCTCAAACCAGGAAATATGGTAGCAGCTCTTCAACCGCTCCACCATCGCCTTCTTCATGATTGACTGAATATCCGATGGACTGAACAGCTTGCTTTTTACCGATGCAGCCTTCGTCACCCAGAACTTTCCATCCCGTGGGATATAATGCTCCCAGGGGATCTGCTTGGTCTTTTCAAACAATTCATCAAATGTAACTGCTTTAAATGATCCTGCCTTGATCAGGATACGCTCTGCTGTCCGCAAAAATACATTCGCTCTGCATACAGCTTCTGCATCCCCATAAAAAGTAACACGTCCGTCTTCCACCTGGGAGATTTCATACCCCAGATCCAGAATTTCTCTTTTGAGCACCGCTTCGAGTCCAAAATGACACGGTGCTATCAATTCAAATCTTTCCATATATTCCTCCATATGTATCCGAATACACGCATTGCGTGTGTCAAATATCTCTACTCATATTACTATAATTCACACGTATAGTAAAGAAGAGGATACGATTCTGCTGCTGTCTGCACACTAAAATCGTATCCTCTTTTTTTCACTTACATGAGTCCCGCTCTGATATTATCTGGCGTTGTTCATGTTTTCGCTGGAATTCGTGCCGTCTCTATGGCAGTTTTTTGATGTTGTCTTATTTGCATTTCTGCTGTTTTTACTGTTTCTGTTCTGTTCATCTGCATAGGATGAATATCCGTTTTCTGATGCATTGTTGTTTGCCATGTTTCTGTTGTTTTCTTTATTACTGTAGTTCTTAGCCATGAGTATTCCTCCTGAAAAATTTATTTGGTACACTCATAGTATCTCTGCATCTTTCAATTTTATTCGGAATTTTTGTATTTTTGCTTGCATTTTCCAATTTCTTATATTATACTTGTGCTTGTAGAAAGTAGTCTTTCTACAACCCCTTATTAATTATTTATACTCCCCTCAAAAGACCGATGGCTCCCCCATCGGTCTTTTACTTTATCTCTATCAACGTTTTCCCTTGAAAAACTGCACGATCAGACACACGATCAGAATTGGAACAAGAACCGGGAGCAGAAGCCTGATGAGCCCCGTAATCACAGAAATAACCAGAACAATTCCAAGGATCACCGCCAGAATGATCAGCGCGATCTTCCACCACGGAAATCTCAATTCCTGAAAATGCATGTCCTGTCTGCCGGTCTCTTCTCCGTAAGCACCATAGTCGCTGCCGCCCGATTCATTTACAATCGAATCATCCGTACCATCCTGCGCATCTGAGATCGTCCTTGCCAGAATCCACGGATCTCCGAGCATCTCCAACACCTGAGCTTCGGATTTGCCGCTTCGCACTTCTCCTTCTATATAATTACGATAATACTCTATATTCTCTAAAACAGCCTGAGCACTCAGTTTTCCACTCAACGCTGTGCGCAGCTCTTCCAGAAATTCTTTCTGTGACATCTCTTATCCTCCATTTCCTTTCACATCTGTCATTTTGTCCATTATATCAAGTTCTCTTTTCCCTTACAACTGCGACTTTGCTGTTCATAATTTGTTCATTTATCATTCAAAATTCTTTCATTTTATTAACATTGTTTCTTCATTTCTCCTGACTATACTATAAATATCAAATGAAGATAAAACATTTGATAGCAAAAGATGCCGCATAGTAGTGATACTATTCGAATAAACTTTTTCATAATACTCGCCAGGGACCGTGACAACGGTCACCTGGCATCCTCCCTGTTATAGGGCTTTTTTTATTTTACGGAAACAGGATTTCCGCCTGTCGCCTCTTGGCAGTTCCCGCAGGATCTGATCAAATTCCCGGTATGTTTTCTTTCCATTTTCCCCTGTACATTTTTGGATCACCAATGACATCATAAACTCCTCCTTCCAGGTAAGCGGCGGAGCCACACTCGTATATGCCAGCATAAACTGAAACAATTTGCCGAGACCATACAAGTCTATTCCGACTGCCATGCCGCTTCGTTTCTTTCCTGCTGGCATCACGAAATGCGCGCGGACAGCCGGTATCTGCATTTTCTTCATCACAAATCCGTTGCCGGGTACACTCAGATCCAGTAAAAGCAGCTTCTCCTCCCGCGTTACGATCACACTGTACGGGCTCAAATACCGGTAGCACTGCATCCCTTTACTTCGATGATAACAATCCAGCTGGGTACACAGCATCCGAAACCATTGAAATAAAAGCTTTTTTGGTATCTTTTTCTCCGTCTGAAGACGTCCAATTAAAGTTTGCCCTCTCACATAGTCCATGGCAGGCCTGCATTTTCCTCCATGTTCAATAAAACGAACTACATCATATCCTTTCTCGTCTTTCACTCCTTCTCCTCTCTGCATCCTTGCTCTCTTTTTAACTACTGTTCTGTGAAAAATAGATTCGACCGAATCTGTATCTGATGACAGAAAACTTCCTGCCGTCATATGAATTAAAGAATATAAAAAGTAATTGTATCTTACTCGATTTCCATAAAAAATGCAAGCACTTTTCTGTACCTGCATCATGTGTTTCTGTCTCTATTTTTCCAGAAACAGTTTTCTCGTAATAAAATTATATACCATTACAATTGCTGTTGCCCCAATCTTTGCGATCATGTAGAACATTCTAAAAATATCGACTGCGATCCACATCACGAGCTGGTTGATTCCTAGTCCGATCACACTAAGTATGATGAAAATGACAAACTCTGCTCTCTTGCTTCTGTCCTCCGCCACATCAAATACCCAGTGTACACTCAAAATATAATTGTAAATAACCGAAACCGAAAATGAAATTCCGCTGGAAATCAGATAATTGATTCCGATCAGCTCTGTCAGAAAGATCATCACTCCATAGTCAATGACGAATGCACTTCCGCCTACAAATGCAAAACGAATGATCTGACGCATCAGATTTTTTTTCTTGTTTTCTTCCATCTTCTCACCCTTTTCTATTCCATTGTTTCCAGTCTATTCAGTGCTGCTTCGATCACTTTATCCATATCGTAATACTTATAATCGCCGAGACGACCTCCAAAAATGACATTTCCTTCCGCTTTTGCCAGCTCCTGATATTTTTCGAACAATCTGGTATTCTTTTCATCATTTACCGGATAATACGGTTCCATCCCCACTTTCCACTCGGAAGAGTATTCTCTGGAAATTACAGTTTTTTCCTGCTGTCCGAATTCAAAATGCTTGTGCTCGATAATTCTTGTGTACGGAACTTCCCGCTCTGTATAATTGACCACTGCATTTCCCTGATAGTTATCACAGTCTAATACTTCTGTTTCAAATCTTACCGAACGATACTCCAGCGCTCCCAGCCGATACTCAAAATACTCGTCGATCATTCCTGTAAAAATAATCTTTTCTGCAACATCCGCCTGTTCTTTTCGGAATTCAAAGAAATCAACACCTGTTCTGACTTCCACACCCTCTAACATCTTCTCGATGATTCGATTATAACCGCCGATCGGAATTCCCTGATGGCGGTCATTGAAATAATTGTTGTCATAAGTAAAACGGAACGGAAGCCGTTTGATAATAAATGCCGGGAGTTCTTTGCAGTCACGTCCCCACTGTTTTTCTGTATACCCTTTGATCAATTTTTCATAAACATCACGACCGCCCAGAGACAATGCCTGTTCTTCCAGATTCTTTGGCTCTGTAATCTGACATTCTGCCACCTGTTTTGCAATCATTTCTTTCGCTTCCTTAGGCGTACGGATTCCCCACATTTTGCTGAATGTATTCATATTAAACGGGAGATTGTATAATTCATCCTTGTATACAGCAATCGGAGAATTGATATAGTTGTTAAACTCGGCAAACTGATTGATATACTCCCACACTTTTTGATTGGAAGTATGGAAGATATGGGCACCATATTTGTGTACATGGATTCCTTCGATCTCTTCACAGTAAATATTTCCAGCGATGTGGTCTCTTCTGTCGATCACAAGACAGTGTTTCCCTTTTTTATGCAGCTCATGTGCCATCACTGCTCCATATAATCCGGCTCCTACGATTAAATAATCATACTGATACATCTTTTGTCCTCCATAGTTTCTAAGGCAGAATTCTGCCTCATACAATCTGGATTATTATAGCACCTTCTTACGTCTCTGTACATATCTCAAATTTTTTAAATTTTTTCAAAAAAGTTGTTGACAAATCGATTGCTTCAGGTTATACTTAATTTCGTTGTGAACGACATTTGTTCTTAACGGGTGCGATTAGCTCAGCTGGATAGAGCGTCTGGCTACGGACCAGAAGGTCGGGAGTTCGAATCTTCTATCGCACGCTAACCTCTGCAGGATATCTGCAGAGGTTTTTTTGTGTTCTCAATTATTTTTCTCACTGATCACTTTTTTCAAATCCGGACTAGAATTATCCAATATCTTGTGTTATAATTTCCAAATCCACTATATTTTGTATTTTTACAACTTAAAACGAAAAGGAGACACTACATGCAAACGACCGATCCTACAGGAATTTTTAATAGAAATAAACTCTCAGAGGAGTTTTCAAACGTTCTTCCTGATGAAGCCCGTTTAAAACTGGATGCGATTTTGCTTGAGATCCAGACTGATTTCCCTGAAATCTGCTACTCTTTGGAGTATCTGAATACAAAATTTCGCAGTTTTCTCACACCGCAGAGTACCTGCGGGCAGAAGCTTGAAAGTCTGTTTCAGGCCGCAGCAGAACTTACCACCGCAGAAGCTCCGAAATGGGAGTTTATTGCTGCAAGACTATTATATTTTCAATTCAGTTTTCACTTAAAACAGGAAGAAACACGCAGAGAACTTTCTGATTTTTATAAAAAACTCGTATATCTGACCCGGCAGAATCTGTACGGTTCCTACATTCTGGAGCATTACTCCCGGGAAGAGCTGTTACTTGCCGAAACTTATTTAAAAGCGGAACGCAACAATTTGTTTACTTTTTCCGGACTCGATCTGCTCCTGAAGCGCTACGTCATCCGCACACATGACCATATTCCACTGGAATCTCCACAGGAGATGTTTCTTGGAATCGCACTGCATCTGGCCATGAATGAAAAAGCCGATCGGATGCTCTGGGTTAAAAAATTCTATGATATGCTGAGCCGTCTGGAAGTGACTATGGCTACACCGACACTTTCCAATGCACGCAAGCCGTATCACCAGCTCTCCAGCTGCTTTATCGATACCGTACCGGACAGTCTGGAGGGGATTTACCGAAGTATCGATAATTTTGCCCAGGTCAGCAAATTCGGCGGCGGTATGGGAATGTATTTCGGAAAAGTACGGGCAAGCGGAAGTAATATCCGCGGATTCGAAGGTGCCGCAGGCGGTGTGATCCGCTGGATCCGTCTGGTCAATGACACCGCTGTTGCCGTAGACCAGCTCGGTATGCGTCAGGGTGCGGTTGCCGTCTATCTGGATGTATGGCACCGGGATCTCCCGGAATTTCTACAGCTCCGTACGAACAACGGAGATGACCGCATGAAAGCGCATGACGTATTTCCGGCAGTCTGCTATCCGGATTTATTCTGGAAAATGGCAAAAGAAGATATGGATCAAAACTGGTACTTAATGTGTCCGCATGAGATTTTTCAGGCAAAGGGATACCATCTGGAAGACTACTTTGGAGAAGAATGGGAACGCCGCTATCTGGATTGTGTACAGGATGCCCGTATTTCCAAACGGACAGTCACACTCAAAGATATCATCCGCCTGGTTCTTCGGTCTGCTGCCGAAACCGGAACTCCGTTTACATTTAACAGAGATACGGTCAACCGCATGAATCCGAACGGACATGCCGGAATGATCTACTGCTCCAACCTCTGTACCGAGATTGCCCAGAATATGCAGGCAATTGAAGAAGTAAGCAAAGAAGTACAGACCACAGACGGAGACACCGTCGTTGTCACTGTGACCAGACCCGGAGAATTCGTGGTGTGCAATCTCGCCAGTCTCTCCCTCGGTCATCTTCCGGTTACGGATACCTCTTATATGGAAGAGATTGTTTCTACCGCTGTCCGCGCACTGGACAATGTGATTGATCTGAACTTCTATCCCACTCCGTATGCAAAGCTGACCAATCAAAAATACCGAAGCATCGGACTTGGCGTCAGCGGCTACCACCACATGCTGGCAAAGCACGGAATTATCTGGGAAAGTGAAGAACATCTGAAATTTGCTGACACTGTATTTGAGACGATCAATTATGCGGCAATTCTTGCAAGTACCAATCTCGCCGAGGAAAAGGAAAGTTATTCTCTTTTTAATGGAAGTGACTGGCAAAGCGGCGCCTACTTTGAAAAAAGAGACTATCATTCAGAAAAATGGCTTGCCCTGCAAAAAAAGGTTGCCACACAGGGCATGAGAAATGCGTATCTGCTCGCCGTTGCACCTACCAGCAGCACCAGTATCATCTCCGGGACGACTGCCGGACTAGATCCTATCCTGAAACGTTATTTTCTGGAAGAGAAAAAAGGCAGTATGCTCCCACGAGTCGCACCGGAATTGTCACCGGCTACTTACTGGTATTACAAAAACGCCCATCTGATCGACCAGACTTACAGCATTCGTGCCTGCGGAGTGCGCCAAAGACACATTGACCAGGCACAAAGTATGAACATCTACATCACCAATGATTTCACCATGCGTCAGATTTTCAACCTGTATTTGAAAGCATGGGAAGAAGGTGTAAAAACCATTTACTATGTACGAAGCAAATCTCTGGAAGTAGAAGAATGCGAAAGCTGCTCTTCCTGATCCGAATAATAAAAATAAGGAGAATTTTTATGTCTGACTTAAAGAAAAAGCCTCTGTTCAATCCCGGCGGCGACACGGATGTCCGTCTCCGCCGCATGATCGGCGGCAATACGACCAACTTAAATGATTTCAACAATCTGCGCTACACTTGGGTGAACAACTGGTACCGGCAGGCCATGAATAATTTCTGGATTCCGGAGGAGATCAACCTTTCCCAGGATATCAAGGACTATCCGAACCTGACTGATGATGAACGCACTGCATATAACAAAATCTTAAGCTTTCTTGTATTCCTGGATTCCATCCAGACTGCAAACCTTCCATGCATCGGCGAATACATTACCGCAAACGAGATCAATCTCTGCCTCTCGATCCAGGCATTTCAGGAATGTGTGCACAGCCAGAGCTACAGTTATATGCTGGACTCCATCTGCAGTCCGGTAGAACGAAACGACATTCTCTACCAGTGGAAGAATGATGAGCACCTGCTAAGACGTAATACATTTATCGGAGATTTGTACAATGAATTTCAGGAGAAAAAAGACGATTTCACCTTACTGAAAGTTATGATGGCAAACTATATTCTGGAGGGGATTTACTTCTACAGCGGATTTATGTTTTTCTACAATCTGAGCCGAAACGGTAAAATGCCGGGCTCCGCGCAGGAAATCCGCTATATCAACCGGGATGAGAACACCCACCTATGGCTGTTCCGTAATATGATCCTGGAAATGAAGAAAGAACTGCCGGAGTTATTTACACCGGAACATATCGAAATATTAAAGGAAATGTTAAAAGAAGGTGTCCGTCAGGAAATTGCCTGGGGACATTATGTGATCGGGGATCAGATTGCCGGACTGACAAAAGAAATGATCACAGATTATATCCAGTATCTCGGAAATCTGCGATTCACAAATCTGGGCTTTGATCCACTCTATCCGGATCATACACAGGAACCGGACAGTATGCGCTGGGTAAGCCAGTATTCCAATGCCAACATGGTAAAAACTGACTTCTTTGAAGCCAAAAGTACCGCCTATGCAAAAAGTACCGCACTGATCGACGATCTGTAAAAAAGATACCGGGAACCTCCTGTTTTCACAGGATTCCCGGTATCTTTTCTATTCTTCTCTGAACTTTTCAGCCTGTGCTGCAATCAGTTCCTGATCGTTAAAATAGTTAATCTTCATGGATGCTTTCACTTCCTGAAGTGTCTTCTCTGCAACAGCTTCAGCCTTTTCGCTTCCTTTTTTCAGGATCTCATATACATATGGAATATCCTTCTGATATTCTTTTCTGCGATTTCTGATCGGCTCCAGTTCTGCCTGCAGTACGTTATTCAGGAAACGTTTTACTTTCATGTCTCCAAGACCGCCTCTTGTATAATGATCTTTTAATTCCTGCAGATTTGCATAGTCCGGCAGGAATTCTGCAAAATACTCTGGTCTGCAGAATGCATCCAGATAAGTAAATACTGTATTGCCTTCCAGCTTTCCAGGATCTGACACTTTGATGTGTGTCGGGTCTGTAAACATGCTGAATACTTTTTTCTGGATCTCATCCGGCTCCTCTGAAAGATAGATACAGTTTCCGAGTGATTTACTCATCTTCGCTTTTCCGTCTGTTCCCGGAAGGCGCAGACATGCCTGATTTTCAGGAAGCAGGATTTCCGGCTCTACCAGTGTATCTCCATAAACAGAGTTGAACTTTCTTACAATCTCCTTTGTCTGCTCCAGCATCGGAAGCTGATCCTCTCCTACCGGTACTACGTTCGCCTTAAATGCAGTGATATCTGCTGCCTGGCTGATCGGATAAGTAAAGAATCCGACCGGAATACTTGCCTCAAAATTCCGCATCTGAATCTCAGCTTTTACCGTAGGGTTTCTCTGAAGTCTGGAAACTGTCACCAGATTCATATAATAAAATGAAAGCTCACACAGCTGTGGAATCTGTGACTGGATAAACAGTGTGCACTTTTCGGGATCCAGTCCGCACGCCAGATAATCCAGCGCCACCTCAATAATATTCTGACGTACCTTTTCCGGATTGTCCGCATTGTCTGTCAGTGCCTGTGCATCTGCGATCATCACGAACATCTCATCAAAATCTCCTGTATTCTGCAGCTCTACTCTGCGCTTTAAAGAACCTACATAGTGTCCCACATGGAGTCTTCCCGTAGGTCTGTCACCTGTCAGCATAATCTTTCCCATAATTAGATACGCTCCTTTATTACATTTTTCTCATAGTCTGCATCCATTATAACACCATTGCAGAGACTTTGCCAGCGAAGATTCAAAGGCCATCCATTCCCGGGAAATTCTCCAAAAATTTTCCAAACTTTTCCGCCACAAATGTATCTTTCGCTGTTTCATCCAATTTCTCCATTTGAATATATTTTCGTGCCATCTTTTCCACCTCCGGCAAATAGTCTGCCCGTACGGTCTGAAGAAACTCAAAATTGCCCCGCTCTTTCTCTGCATGATCAAATCGGTATACATAGACTTCTGCAACCCTTTGCAGCAGGGCTCGAATATTAGACTCCTCAATTTCTCCTGCCAGCTCCTGCAGTTCTTCTGCCTGCTGTTTTCCCAAAAGAAATGCTTCCTGCTCTTCCAGAGATACCCCTGCCGCACTGTACATTTTCTGTTTCCGCCTCCATCCACTCCATGCTTCCTGATATGATGCTTTTGCTTCTTCTCCAAACAGAACCATGCCTTCCTGCATATCCAGCGCCGCTCCTGTAAGCATATGTTTTTTCAACATCTGTTTCATGCTGCGAAGCGCAAACCTTTGAGAACACCGTCCCTCCCGGGCAATTTCTTCAATCTCTACATAGTCCCTTCCGGCACAGATACTTTTAAAAAGCTGATATCTGCGATATCGTCTGAAATCCCGCGGTCCTCTGTAGACCAAAAACGCGCCAAACAGAAACAAGAACATACTAAATGCGAATGAAATCAGACTGCTGCGCATCGTAGTGAGCATATAAAACTCATTCCCTACATGGTACATATATTCCAGACCGACCAGCATTCCATTTACGATCATCAGAAGAACTCCCAGAATCATCCCGAGAATATCAAGAATTTTTCTTTTTCTGCTCATCCTTTTCTGCTCCTTTCCTGCTGTTTTGAGCCATCAATACTTCCAGAACCGTAATATCCTGAAAAATATTGATTTCCATCTTATCACACATCCGAATTGCGATTTGTTCAAAAGCTTCCGCAAGCTCCCCCACTCCCTGTGTGATATCGCGTTTCAGACTTTCCATATTTTCCCCGGAATCCTCATACCCCAGAAGCTGCTCGTACTCTCTTGCAAACTTTTCCGCCATAGGAAGATAATAATTCAAAAACATGCTCATCTCCTGCAAATTTGCCGGATTATGACTACATACGGAAATCAGCTTTTTCACGCCGCACTCCAGCTTTTGCAGATCTTCCAGAAATACTTCCGTGCCCTCTCTTTTTGCAGAAATGACTGCCACAGATTCCTGAATCCCAGAAAGACAGTTCTGTGCCCGCTCTACGATCTTTCGCTTTTCTTCATCAAACCCCAGCTCTTCCCATTCTTTCTTTTCCTGATCCAGCGTCTCAAGCACCTGCAGATATTCTTTGTATTTTTGATCCGTTGTGATAAGACACGGAAACTCCTGATTCACATGACCCTGTAACAAATAATTGTGTTGGATCATCATCTCCAGTTCACTGCGTATTTTCGTCTTTGATGTATGAAACTTTTCTGCAAGTTCCTCGAGAGCTACAAGCTCACGATCTCCGATAAACTTTTTTAACCGATAAAATCGGATCACACACACAATCTTGCGGACTCCCCATACCAGCAAGATCAGACATAAGATTGCCAGAAATACATCTCTTACTGTAAAAACGATCTGTGTCCTTGCAAGTTCCGGAAGTTCTTCATTTTGAAACTCCTTCATCAGCTGAATATCCATCCAGAGCAGGAGGATGTTATATGCCACTCCCAAACTTCCCAGCAAGATCAGTAAAACTCCTGATATTCTTCCAGGAACTCTCTTATTATATTTTTCCATTTTCGCTCCTCCGCCTGCACTCTCCATTACCTGGTTAAAATGGAATACAGCTTATCCCCATAATTTTTCGTTCCGTATCCATCTGTATCGCCAAATACCATAAACCCATCTTCCATTTGATAGGTAGATCTTGCAGTACGTTTCGGCGGATATAGACTCTGTTCTTTCGCCTGACACACTGCCCAGTCCAGATTTTCCCATCCGATGACAGAGATCTCCTGATCCGGATACAGCTTCTCTGCATCAATTGCCAAGGCATAAGAAATCGGATATTCCTGTGTACTGTAATTCTCGTTTCTATGAAACAGCAAGGTCTGATCAAATTTCCATCCCGAGAGTTCTTCTTCTGCCAGATCACGGACTTCCGCTGGAGGCTTTGTCCTTTTACAGGTATACCCCGTCATGCGGCTTCTCCCATTGGTTGAAAATACATACACCCCTTCTGCCGCCTTTTCCGCTTTCGGTTCAAACACCTGATCATAAGATAAGCTCCGAAGTGTATATGCCGGACTGAAAAACGTCTCCCCTTTTCCATAATCCATCCAGGTCGTCGGGAAAATCGAATAAGACTCCTTTTCCGCCACCGCCTGTTTCATCTCCAGAAATACTCTTTGAAACAAAACTGCAGACGCAATATCAATCTGATACTCCTCTTCCATTGCTTTCAGCCCTGTTTCGAACTTCTTTCGATAATCCGCGTTTGGATTTTGAATCCGCTCACGCATGGTCGGTACGGCAGGATCCCCAAAATACACTGCAAAAGCTCCATTGATCCGAAGTTCTCCCAATTTTTCTATATCAGGCAAAGTTTGACGCACCTTCGCCTCTTCTGTAAAAAACTGCTTCAGATCCCCTTCATATTCTGTCATATATGCCCCTGCAGCCACCCACGGACAATAGTAATAAGGCTCACTCAGCTCCACACTCGAATACTGCATTGTGTCACAGCACACCTGCTCAATTCCAGTCTTCTCAGCAGCTTCCTGCATCAGATCTTCTGAAATCTCTTCCCACTGAAAAGTATCCAGATACACAACCTTCTCTTTCGTCAAATACAACATATAGATCACCTTGTCAGGATCATTCTCTGATTCAGCCCGAAACCCCAGATAGGATCTGAGATTGGATGGATCCCAGGGAGAGACGGACAGCTCGCCTGCACTGCACACCTCTTCTCCATATTTTTTATTCACATACTGTGACATCCTGACTGCCGCCAGTCTGAAATCATACTGATCCGCTGCGCGCTTCAATTTTCCATAGTCACTTCTGTAAAATCGTACCATAGAAATCCCGCCTGCAAGAAATACCAATGCAAGCAGTCCGCTTATACCGGCAATCCATATGCGCCGCTTTTTCTTTCTCTGTTTCTGTATTTTCTGCCGCTCAATCTCCCGCCTCAGAAAATACAATTCCCACTGTGTATTCATAGGCTCACCACCTAAAATCAGAAAACAGTTCTTTTATCAGGGCTTCCTCATTCATGCCAAGCATCAGCTCATATCCCGGAGATGCCACATCGCTGATATAGCATTTTACCAGATATTTTCCCCCTACTTCTGCCACTGCCTGATAGGAAATCTGCTGTGTTCCGCCTTCCGTCACCTCTTTTTCAGCAAGATAAAAAACGGTGAGGTCTTCCTTGACGGAAAGTGACTTGATTTCCCCTGCTTCATAAGTACCGCCCTTCTTTTCTGCATTTTCCTTCTCTTGTGCATTTCCTTCTGTCCAATATTTTTTTTGCAGTTCTGCATTGTGTCTGTCATCTAGAAATTCTGCCTGATAACTGATATAAATGCTGTCCCCATCTCCACACGGTTTGGAAAATTTGGTATTTTCATACTCTTCATAATCTTCTTTTTGAAACTCATATTCTTCCGGAAGACGTACCTGGACACTTTCTGTATCTGTACATCGGATTGGAACATATCCATCTGACATTTCATAGGCTTTACGTTCTTCTTTCCGCTTTTCCCCATCTTTCCAGGTATTCTCCAATTTGGTATCATACGCAACCGAATATGGGCTGTTTTCCATTTCCACTAATTCCGCATAGGCCTGGATTCGAAACTTCGTTTCTACATCGTCCGCTGTTTCATTCTGCCAGAACGCATATCCATATATGTAACTGTCCGCCAGTTCTTCCCAGCTCGTAAATGCACTCTGAAGCTTTTTTGCGATCGGAAGAGACAGATCCAGACATTCTTCCAGATTGATATAATCTGCAAGATAACAATCCCCCAGCACTTGAAGCGCTCTGCTGTAATCCCAGCCATCCATTCCATGCTCTCCATATTGCGTGTACATCTCATGGGCATCCTGATATCGCGCAAACTCCTCGTCATCCTCAGAAAAATTTGTCATAGCCTCTTCTGCGGAAAGCTCCAGCAAGCCTTTCTTCTCCAATTTTTTCACCGTTTTTAAATAGGTTTCCCTGTGACCTTTTGTAAGCAGCTTATTGATGACTTCTGTCACATCGTCTCTGCCATTGATTCCCCAGCCCTCTGAAAGTGTCAGTTTGATTCTGTCCTGCGAAGATTCCTTTTCCTGGTCTGATAATCCGCCTATCACGCCCAGAGTCTTATGATTATATTGCGTATATACAGCATATGCTGCACAAATCCACTCTACCGTATCGCTGTTGATCTCAGCCTGTACAAAAGGCGATGCCTGATACTCTCCTTTGAGTAAAAGGTCACCTGCCGATTGGCTGTTTTCAGATACTCCCCCGCCGCATCCTGTCAGCACGGACATCCCCATTGTCACTGCAAGCACTACTGAAAGAATCCGTTTTCTCTTTTTCTTTTTTTCCTCTCGCATTGCATATACCTCCGACATATTTTTCTTTCATTATAACTAAAAATACCGCAATACTCTATTTATTTTTATTGTTTTTACATAAAATTTTCTACTTTTTTCATCTCCAAGGTAAACCGCAACATCTGACCTTCTTCCTTTCCATTTCCCTGATGTTCTCTGATCAGTTCTGCAGTCAATTTTGCTTCCATTGCTTCTGCCAGCTGCTTTGCTACCGTAAGTCCCAGACCGGTTCCTTCCTGTGTTCTTGCCCGGTCTTTCCTGTAAAATCGTTCAAACAAATGCTCCACATCTGCCTCTGTCACATTGAAGGCATCATTTTCAAAACAGATCCACACCTGCTGCTTTTGCTCTCTGACAAACACATGCAAAAAACTTTGTGCATATCGTCCTGCATTCTGAATCAAATTTAAAAAAATACGCTCCAACGCCGATGCATCCCCTAACACTTCTATGATATGCTCCGGAATCTCCGCCTCCAGCTCCAACGCGCGTTTTTCTAAAATATGATAACTATCCATCAGTGATTCCCTAAGAATCCTTCCTACATCTGTTTCCTTGATCTCCACTTCATAATCTCTGGCACTAAGTCGGGACAAATCATAGAAATCTGTCACCAGTCTTTGCATGGTCTTTGCTTTCCGCTCGATCGTCTCCACCATCTCCATGTCCGTCTCCTTTTGTCCCTTCATCAGCTTTAAATATCCCAATATCACAGTCAACGGGGTACGCAGATCATGACTGATATTCTCAATCTCTGACTGAAATGCCCGCTCTCGCTTTTCATACTCTTGACGCTCTGTTCGAATCTGTTCCAATGCCTGATTGACAGATTGCGCCATATTTTCCAGCTCTTTATCCGGCATCTCCATGTGAAGAATCTGATTCTGCTGTATATCTTTCAGAATATCCCGAAACTCCCGATTTGCCTCTTTCATTGCTTTTTTTAATAAGAAAAAGCGAGTGGCAAAGTAGACTGCGATCACGATTGCAACGCTAAATAATACCCATAACACATCTATTCCTCCATCGCTTCTGAACTTACTCTGATCACTCTCACTCGCTCGTCTCCTTTTATACCTCTTTTTTCCGCAGCATTACAATTCCTGCCACTATCGCAAGCACTGTTCCCACGATTCCCACAATCACACATTTTGTCATTCCCTGTGAAGTCTTCCACAGCACTTCACAATGAGACATATTGACCTCGGCTCCAAACTGAAACAGATTCGCAGGCAGAAGCTGTGCAAAATCCCACAAAAATTCTATGCCCCATTGTCCCAGTAAAACCATTCCAGCCATCAGTAACACTCTCGGTATCGCATATACAATTACTGCCCACAGCATTGCTGCCATCACCTCATTTTTGATATATGCCAGAAGTGCGATCCCCAGGATCATAGATGCAACTGCTGTTCCATACACTGCCGGGATCTCGGTTAAAATAATTTTCAGGCTTGTCGGTCCCGTATGTTCTAACAAGAACCATGCACTTCCTATATAGGCAATCAATACCAACGCCATTATAACCGTTGCCGTCAAAACTGCAGTCATACATTTCCCTAAAAACAGCTTTTCTCTGGAAATCCCAAACGCCACTGCATTTTTTATATTTCCGTTTTTATGTTCATCCTCATACAAAACTGCTGCAACAATAAGACCTGCATAAGTAAAAAGCATCGGACTTCCTGTCAGAAAACTGAATGAAAAAGAAGTAATATCATAGGGAAAATCCTGCGTTGTACTACTGGCCACACCTGTCACATACAAAATAATATGAAACAACACCGGCAATACTGCCATAATTCCTGTCATCACATAAGTCGAACGGCTGTGTATCACTCTGTAGCATTCACTTTTTATATAATTTAACATCCCTGATTCCTCCCCTTCTTCAGATTCATGTAATACGCTTCCAGAGATGCCTGTTTTCTGGTCAGCTCCCGGATAAAAATTCCATGTTCTGCTGCAAGCCTGCTGTAGACTTCAATATCCTGTTTTGGATTTACAATACGGATCTTCCCATCCGGAAGTACTTTGTATCCTTCTCCTGATAACTGTTCTTCCAGAAATACGGCATACTGCTGCACATCTGACACTGCAATCTCCACAGAATCCGTACATCGTTCATGCAGGGTTTCTGCGGTGATCTGTTCCAGTAATCTTCCCTTACTTAAAAAGCCATATACCGTTGCCAGCTGCTGCAGTTCTGTCAGAATATGACTGGAAAGCAGGATCGTGATCTTCTTTTCTTCGTTCAGACGCTTTAAAAGCTGTCTGAATTCTACAATCCCACTGGGGTCCAGTCCGTTGATCGGCTCATCTAAGATCAACAGCTCCGGCTCTCCGAGCATCGCCATCGCCAGTCCCAGTCTTTGTTTCATTCCCATGGAAAGAGTCTTGCACCGGCACTTTCTTTTTTCCCAGATGCCCGCCATGCGAAGCATCTCTTCCACTTTTTCTTTTCCCGGAACTCCCTTCTGGATCCGGTAATATTCCATATTATTTTCCACTGTCAGGTTTCCGAAAAAGCCCGGCTGTTCGATCATCACTCCACTGCGCCGTCTCGCCCTTTGCAGCTCCTTCTCTCCCTGTTCTCCAAACAGCCTGATCTCTCCTGTGGATGCCGCACTATGCCCTGCCAGAAGCTTCAAAAGTGTTGACTTTCCGGCTCCGTTATCCCCGGAAGCATCAGATCCAACAGCACACAGTCCGGTAATTCCCGTTCCATACAAAACAATGCCTCTGTTCCGGAAAATGCCTGCCGCACCTGATATCCTGCCCCTTCCATAATTTTGACCAGCAGACCACTGATATCCGCATCATCCTCTACGATCAATATCTTTTGTCCTTCCATACGCTCCTCCATATCGTACACTTTTTCCACATTGTATCATTTTCGCAGTGTTCTTTCAATTTCTGTTTCTGCACAACAAAAAGAGCCATTGCTTCATTTCACAATGACCCTTGTTATGATACTCTGAACTTCCTATCCAAACTCTCTGCTTCTTGACACGCTTGGCACTTTCTTTTTCTCTGTCGCATACACAAACTGATACAGTGTATATGCCATCAGAACAGCTCCCATCACATCAATGACGGAGTGCTGTTTTAAAAATATCGTCGCAAGGATGATCAATCCTGCTAAAATATAGGCTCCGTTGCTGATCACCGGATGCTTCTTCAGCTGCTCACTCTGTGCAATTGCAATACATGCTGCCAGAGAATTGAACACATGAAGACTCGGAAATACATTCGTCGGGGTATCTGCCAGATACAACATCCTGACCATATCTGTAAATATATTATCCCGGGGAAATACGACCGGTCTTAATGTCAGTCCGTTCGGAAACACCGTAGAAATCAAAAGAAAAATCGTCATTCCGATAAAACTGAGCTTCGCCAGCTTATAGAACCCCTCTACATCTGTAAAGAAAAAATAGAGGAATACTGCAGCAATAAACACAAACCAGAGCAGATACGGTACAATAAAATACTCAACAAACGGAATCTTATCATCCAGTACGGAGTGGATCACATGATACTCCGACTCTGCTGTAATATGCTTTTCCAGATACATAAACCACGGCATATAGATAAACGCATACAGGAATACCCATGCATGTTTATATTTTTTTATAAAATTTTTCAATGCACTGCTCCTGCTCATTCTGACCGCTCCCTTAATTTGTAAAACATAATTCTTTTTAACTGCCCCGATTATAGCACGATTTTTTTTAATCAACAAGGCGATTCATAAAACCTTAACAAATCTTTTGATTTTCTTTCTATTTCTTCTAATTTTTTTCGAAAATATACATATCAAATCTGCTCTTTGCACGCTGAAGCATCTCTTCTCCATGCAGTGTCCATGCCGCAATCGGTACATGAAAAATATGTTTTTGCATCCACAGACTCAGGTTTTTGCTGTCCTCCATTTTATAAGAGATGAAATCCGGTCTGCAGATACAGTTGCTCAATAAATATTTTACGCAGAATCTGAAAAAATAATGCGGTGTCTTTTCACTTTTTACAAGATCGGAAGACAACTGTCCCCGCAAAATCTGCTTTTGATTCTTTCTCATCCACTGCAGTACCAGGCTGTTAAATGACTGTACCAGGAACGTTCCCTTGTAATCTTCCATCGTCTTTGCCAGACAACGGCAGATTTCCATATCTTCTGTCAGCAGCTTTACCTCGATCAGGATCGGAACTTTTCCCTGCACAAGATGCAGAACATCCTCAAGCAGCGGAATTGGCTCTGCAGTCTCCAGAAGCCGGAGGTTTTTCAGCTCCTCCCATGTCTTCTCCTCTATTGTTCCGGAGACTTTGCACATCCGCTTCAGAGAATCATCATGGAATACTGCTATCTTCTTATCTTTTGTCAGATGTACATCCAACTCAATTCCTTTGTTTGCCCGTATTGCTTCCCGAAAAGCCGCCATCGAATTTTCCGGAATTCCGATCTTTTTATCATGCAGCCCTCTGTGTGCCCACTGTGTTCCTCTGAATTTCCAGATCTCCCGTTTTCTTTCCATTCCCGGGAAAATCATATAAAAATACGCGCCAATTACGATCAGGATACATCCTGTCAGATATCTCCACATATTCCTCGCACTCCTTTATGATGTAATCACCCGCACCTGCTGCGGCAGTACATGCATCCGGATTTCTTTTTTCAAAAATACTGCCTCTCCGTCCGTGTGCACCGCTCTTGCCTGAGAAAACCGGATTTTTACTTCTTCGCACCGGAAAATGGAAATGCCTTTATGTCCTACATGTTTTCCCTGAAATGCCAGAAGCAGTGTTCTGATCACCTGCCATCTTTTCAGACCGGATACTACGATCACATCCAGTTTTCTGTCTCCCGGATCCGCCTCCGGACAGAATTTGAATCCACCGCCTTCATACGGCTGATTCTGGACTGCCGCAAAATAGGTGTCTCGAAATACCTGCATCTCTCCTTTGTCCAGCTCGATCTCCGCCCGCACGGTATCATCTTTGATCAATCTGTCGATTGCAATTCCTGCATAGGTCAGCTTTCCAAGTCTGATCTTATTCAGCGCCGCCTTCAACTTTGAAACACTTGCCTGATGACAAATGATCGCATCAAATCCGATTCCCGCACTGACTGCAAACCGTCTGCTCTTCTCTCCATAATCTACGACACCAATATCCATCTTCTGTATTGCCTGCGGATGCAGAACAAGATAAAGTGCTTTGACGGGATCTTTTGGAATCTTCATTCCTCTTGCAAAATCATTACTGGATCCAGTCGGAATATATCCCAGGATCACATGGTCAAAATTTTGTATTCCGTTTAACACTTCATTTACTGTTCCGTCTCCGCCCAGAACGACCAGAGTCTTTTCTTCCTGGTCAGCCGTAAGCATCGCTGCGATCGCTGTCGCATTTTTTCTTCGTTCCGTCAGATAAATCTCATATTTTATCTGACTCTTTTCCAATTCTTTTTGTACCTCTTCCCAGATTGCCCGTCCTCTTTGGGAGCGGGAATTTGGATTTATAATAAAACAATATCTCATTCCAGAAACCTCCGGATCTAATCTAATGTACTGTCCAGATATTTTCCGAGTGAACGTGCCATATTCCCCTCAAAATCTGCTTCTCCGTTTCGCAGACACCATTCAAACACGTTTCCGATCACAATCATACGAATGTCCGTGGTAAATGCCTCGATTTCCACGTTCATCTGAATCCTTCCTTCTTTTATTGCTTTTTCCACATAGTTCTGTACTGTCACGATTGGATACGGACGCTCCGTCCGGCTGACCGGATTGAGCGCCTGATTCTTCGTATCATAGTATCCTGCCATAAACTCAACACCCAGTTCCTTGCAATAAGAAACATAATTTAAATATACCTGGATGATCGTTCTTTTTGCATCCTCTGCATTTTCCGGCAAATCCAGAAGATCCGGATTAATGCTCGGCTGATCCTCGATATAATAAGACAGAAGATCATCCTTTGTTTTGAAATGGTGATAAAAGCTGCCGTTGGACACACCGGCCTCTTCACATATATTTTTAATTGATAATGTCTCATATCCACTGCGCTGCAGAATCCGCTTTGCCGCCTTGAAAATCTTTTCCTTTGTTTCCATGGACTTTTTCTGCTGCTTGGATAATCCTGTTGTTTCTTCCATGATAATCACTCCTTATTTGCACCCAAGTATATCACAAATCGAAAAGTCATTCAAGAAAACAGAGCATGCTCTAATCTATTTTTGTTTCCACACACAATATGCCTCAAACGCAGATGGAATCGAATACTTTTCCTTTAATACTTCTTCTTTTGCAAAAATCATTTCCTTGCTGCAGTTTTTCTCCAACTCATCCACTCGGATCTCATACCCTTTCATGTGCCATTCCACATGACTGAAAATATGCTTCGCAACCGGAAGTTTTTTGATACGGATCGGAGAAAGGCCAATCGACTTGCTGTACTCGATCACTTCTTGTTGACTCAGCCAGCCTTCCAGATTCGGCAGTTCGTATAATCCCGCGAGAAGACCTTTGTCCGGGCGTTTCTGAATTGCCAGAGTATCACTGTCATGAAATACAAGTACCGTCCTCTTTTCGATTTTTCTTTCCTTTGCTTTTGTTTTGACCGGAAGCTCCATTGCGATTCCTTCTTTTCTGGCACGGCAGATCTCTGCTGCCGGACAGATCTCGCACTTTGGCTCTCCGTTTGGCACACATACGATCGCGCCAAGCTCGATCAATCCCTGATTAAAATCCCCCGGACAATCTTTTGGAATCACTTCCTCCAGTGCCGTCTCTATCTCCGTACGGACTTTGGCTTTCATAATATCTTCTCTGCTTGCCAGAATCCGGGACACCACACGCAGCACATTTCCATCTACCGCCGGTTTTGGAATCCCAAATGCAAAAGATCCAATGGCTCCCGCCGTATAATTTCCAATTCCTTTCAGTGCATGGATTTCTTCATATGATTCCGGAAACTGACCGCCATACTGCTCAACCATCTGGATCGCAGCTTTCTGCATATTGCGGACCCGATTGTAATATCCAAGCCCTTCCCACAGCTTCATCAGCCGGTCCTCTTTTGCATTGGCCAGATCCGTGATCGTCGGAAGTTCCTTTAAAAACCGGTCATAGTACGGCTTCACTGCTTCCACCCTCGTCTGCTGCAGCATAATCTCAGACACCCACACGCGGTACGGCGTCACATCATGCCTCCACGGCAGATCCCGCTTATTTTCACGATACCAGGCTACGATCGGATCTACGGTTTCCCACAAAATTGGGTTCTCTAATACAACCGGAACTTCTTCATCAATTTTGATCGAATCTTCTGTCACCTGACAGTCATACGCCAGAATCTTTACCCCTGCTGCTCTTGCTTTTTTCAGTACTTCACCAAATTCCGGCTGTGTATCCATATTCGGTGTAAAATAGCGGACGCCTTTCATCTGGATCACCAGAAATACATAAGCATCGTATCCTTCCTTTTTTGCACGGATCAGTTCTTCCACATGCTTTACTGCCCGCTCACTCGGCGCATCCGGAAAACGCACGACACCATCCTCTTCCAGGGTCACTCCCTTGACCTCGATAAACGCTTTCGTTTCTCCCGACTCCACATAAAAATCAAACCGAGAGTTACCGTATGTTGTCTCCGGGCGAACCGCCACCGGTTCAAGAAACAGATTACCGGCACGCAGCCATTCTTCCACGACTTTGTTGGGGATCTGGGAATCCATATTGATCAGACGATCTCCTTTTCTCACCCCGATCAGATCCCATTTTGTCTTTCGCTCCGGGTTGTCACTCTCCTGCACAAAAATCTCTGCTTCGGGTACAAGAAGTTCCGCGCACCTGCCTGTATTCTTCACGTGGATCGTCTCTTGTTTTCCTGCAATCCTGGCATACGCAATAAAACGGTTCGGCCGTTCCAGAAATGTCGCCCGCTCTATTCTCTCATATTTCATAATCATCTTTCTCCTGTTTTGCCGGGCATCTCTCCCAGCCTGACTTTTTCAAGCTGCCTTGCGTCTTCCTTTGTCAGATAATCAAACAGATAATTTCTGTCATTTTCTGCTTTTCCAAGATGTTCTCTTCGAAGTTCCAAAAGCGCAAGCTCCACTTCCTCTTTCAATCCCAAAGCAGACATACGCACTGCGCCGTGCCCCAGAATGATCACCTGTTCCAACGCATCTGATGTGGCAACTGTCACATGGTGATTTCTTCCGATCCTTCGAACTGTCTTTTCAATATACTGATCCGCAGTCTCGGCCTCTTTTGTATATACCACATGGATGTTGTGATATTTCATCACAGATCCCGGACCGCCTTCTACCTTGTAGGCATCAAAAACCAGGATCAATGTACATTTTTTATATCCCTGATAATTACACAGCACGTCCATCAGCTTGTCTCGGGCACTTTTCAAATCTGACTTTGCCAGCTCTTTTAACTCTTCCCATGCAAAAATAATATTGTATCCATCTACAAGGAGATATTCTTCCTTTTTTTCTTCTTTGTGTGCTGTCCACTTATCATCCGCTGCCGGCTGTGCTTTTGCCCTTACCGTTACGGGTGTCCGGTTCTTTTTCACCGGATCCGGCGTTCTTGCATAAATCGCATCCAGCTCTTCCCTGGTCAGTTCGATCTGGGAAGACGTACTGCGCGTCTGCCGCACCACCGGGCGCTTCTTCTCTTCGGAAGCCTCATTGCTCTCCAGCGTGTTTTCCAGATGCATATACGCTTCCACTTCATCCCAGTTCACTACAAATCCGGCTCCATGCGCGCAGAACACCGAGCCTGTCGGATTTTCCAGATCTGCCTCAGGATCATATCCGATTTCTTCCACCATGCTCTCCTGATCCGGACATTTTTCATAGCCCTTTAACCGGCAGGACATCCGTCCTTTCCCCCCTGTATACGAAGTGAGCTCTGTCTGATATCCGCGCATCTGAGACACCGGGGCACACCCTTTTAAAATGGAGATTTCCCCGTCTGCGACAGGCGGCTCAAATGTCCCGCTTCTTTTCTGGATATCCATCATAGCCCGTCCCACGTGCTCTGGAAGGAGCTCCATCTCGAACTCATAATACGGCTCCAGAAGGACACTCTTTGCTTTTCTAAGCCCCTGACGCACTGCACGATAGGTCGCCTGTCTGAAATCTCCGCCTTCTGTATGTTTCTGATGAGCACGACCGGATACCAGTGTAATCTTCATATCTGTGACCGCCGATCCGGTCAGTACCCCTTTATGCTCTTTTTCTTCCAGATGAGTAAGAATCAGACGCTGCCAGTTGCGGGCGAGAATATCTTCACTGCAGTCTGTAAAAAACTGCAAACCGCTCCCACGCTCTCCCGGCTCCAGTAAAAGATGTACCTCTGCATAATGACGCAGAGGTTCAAAGTGTCCGACCCCTTCGACAGGATCCTCAATCGTCTCTTTATAGACCACTTTCCCTGTTCCAAATTCCACACGTACTTTAAACCGATCCCAGATAATGCTTTTCAGAATTTCGATCTGCACTTCTCCCATCAGCTGCGCATGGATCTCACCAAGCCGCTCTTCCCATACAATATGAAGTTCCGGCTCTTCCTCTTCCAGCTCTTTTAAATTAAGAAGCATCTTGTGTACATCACAATCCGGCGGCAGTTCGATCCGGTAATTCAGAACTGGTTCTAAAATCGGCATATCAGACTCCGACTCTGCACCCAGCCCCTGCCCCGGATACGTATCAGAAAGCCCGGTCACTGCACAGACTTCCCCTGCATGTACCTCTGAAAGCATCTCATATTTTGCACCGGAATAGCGGCGGATCTGATTGATCTTCTCCTCCGTATCCGTGATGATCTCCCTGACCTTTATACTTCCTCCTGTCACTTTTAAATATGTCAGTCTGTTCCCCTGCTCATCCCGTCCAATCTTGTATACTTTCGCACCAAATTTTGCGGGATACTGTCTCTCCTCGGTCAAACTCTCAAGCGCATCCAACAGTTCTTCCACACCTTCTGTGTGCAGAGCTGAGCCAAAATAACACGGAAATACCCGTCTCTGACTGATCAAATCTGCTACCTGCTCTCTCGGAAGTTCTCCGTTCTCCAGATACTGCTCCAGCAGCCCTTCATCACACATGGCTAGCTGCTCTGCTGCCTCTTCACTGCTTTCACTTCCAAACACTTTTTCAAAATCAATACAGTGATCTCCAAATCTCTTTTTCAACTCTGCCAGAACGCGTTCTCTGTCCGTTCCCGCCTGATCCATCTTGTTCACAAAAAGAAACACCGGGATCTTGTACTCTCCAAGAAGTCTCCACAGTGTCTCTGTATGTCCCTGTACTCCGTCTGCACCACTGATCACAAGCACTGCATAATCCAGAACCTGCAGTGTCCGCTCCATCTCCGCAGAGAAATCCACATGCCCCGGTGTATCCAGCAGAGTTATCCTCATATCTTTCCAGGAAAACACTGCCTGTTTTGAAAAAATAGTGATTCCTCTGGAACGCTCCAGATCATAGGTATCCAGAAATGCGTCCTTATGATCCACCCGTCCCATTTTCCGGATACTTCCGCTTGTATAGAGCATACTTTCCGACAATGTCGTCTTTCCTGCGTCTACATGAGCGAGGATGCCAAGACAGATATGTTTTTTTACTTTTTCAAACTCTTTTGAGCTCATGAAAACGCCTCCTCTTGTGGTTACATTGATGTTGTATTATATCACAAAAGGAGGCGATAGTCGAGATACGTTCTCGTTTTCACTCTTCTATAAAATTTTTGACAAAAATTCTTTCAGTCTCGGATCCTTCGGATGCTCAAAGAACTCCTTCGGATTTCCTTCTTCTTTGATCTGCCCTTCATCCACAAACACAACTCTTGTGGCAACTTCTTTTGCAAATCCCATTTCGTGTGTTACCACAACCATGGTCATTCCATCTCTTGCAAGCTGTTTCATCAGCTCCAGAACCTCTCCTACCATCTCCGGATCCAGCGCAGAAGTCGGCTCATCGAACAACATCACATCCGGATTCATTGCCAGAGACCGCACGATCGCAATACGCTGTTTCTGTCCACCGGAAAGCTGATCCGGATATGCATCTGCCTTGTCTGCAAGTCCAACCCTCTGCAGCAGTTCTTTTGCTTTTTTCTCTGCCTCTTCTTTCGACATCTTTTTCAATGTCACAGGTGCAAGCATGATATTTTCCAGGATCGTCTTATGTGGAAACAGATGGAAATGCTGGAACACCATTCCGATCTTCTGACGATGAACATCAATATCTGTCTTTGGATCTGTAATATCCGTCCCTTCAAATAAAACAGTTCCTCCTGTTGGAACCTCCAACAGATTCAGAGACCGCAAAAATGTAGATTTTCCTGATCCGGACGGTCCGATCACAACAACGACCTCTCCTTTTTTGATCTCTGTAGAAATCCCACGCAGTACTTCCAACTTTCCAAATGCCTTTTTCAGATCCTGAACCTGGATCAATACTTCGTTCTTATCGTTCATTTGTGCGCAGTCTCCTTTCCAGTTTGTTCATAAAGAATGTAAGCAGCATCACCAGTGCCAGATAGATCACTGCCGCTGTGATTAATGGAATAAATGCCTCAAATGTACGGCTCTGAATTACCATTGCCGCCTTTGTCAGATCCTGTTCTCCAATATATCCGATGATCGCAGTCTCTTTGATCAGCACGATCATCTCATTGACCAACGCCGGGAGTACATTTTTAAATGCCTGCGGCATAATGATCAGACGCATCGTCTGTCCATAGCTGAACCCAAGACTTCTTCCAGCCTCTGTCTGTCCTTCCGGAATCGCCATAATACCGGACCGCACGATCTCAGCTACATAGGCTCCGGAGTTGATACCAAATGCCAGCCCTCCGATAACGATGGAATTCAGGGAAGAAGCCCCGAACACAACGAGATACATGAACAATACCTGGATCATGCTCGGTGTTCCCCTGATAATGGTCAGATACACTTTACAGATTGCATTTAAAATTTTGAATTTTCCGGTCTTATCATGCAGAGAACGAATGATCGCCACAGTAAAACCAATGATCACACCTACTAAAAGTGCAAACAATGTTACAAGGATCGTAACTTTCAGACCGTTTACCAGCAAAAGCCACCGGTCATCTTCAATAAAGTTCTGATATAACTTTTCTGAAAAGCTCATGTTTTTACCTCTCTTGTATGTTTCTTTAACAGTTCAAAACAGGGCTGCCTGATTTTTGTCCCGCACCCCTGTTATTGTATCTCATTACCATTCTGTGATTATTTTCTTACGATCACGACCTGGCTTGCATTTGCATATGTATCTGTAAAATCTGCATTTTTCTGGCGTTCTGCATCTACTGTCATACCTGCCGCACCAAAATCAGCCTTTCCTGCTGCAATGGATGGAAGAATAGAATCAAATTCCATATCCAGAATCTCCAGATCATATCCCATCTTATCACAGATTGCTCTGGAAAGATCCACATCGATTCCTACAATGCCGTCACCTTCATGATACTCGTATGGCTCAAATTCTGCGTTCGTAGCCATAACAAGTGTTCCCTTGGAGTGATCTACATCTGCCGGAGATTCATACTGATATTTTCCGGTATCATCTCCAATATAGTTTCCGATGATCTTATCAACTGTACCATCTTCTTTCAGTTCCTCAAGTGCTTTGTTCATCTCATCCAGCAATTCTGTGTTTCCTTTTTTCACACACATTGCATATTCTTCTGTTTCAAAAACGCCGTCGATAATCTTCAGATCCTGATTCTTTTCTACAAATTTTGCTGCCGGCTCAGAATCAATTACGACACAGTCGATCTTTCCGTTTTTCAGTGCCTGTATTGCAGTTGATCCTTTTGGATAACGCTTCATCTGAGAGTCTTTCTCTACCTGCTCGGAGCTTAAGATATCTCCTGTCGTTCCCTGCTGAACACCGATCGTCAGTGTCTTAAGATCCTCCGGTTTCTCAACATTCACTTCTTTTTTCTCTGAAGAACCACAGCCTGCAAGCGAAACCATACATGCCGCTGCCAGAACGATTCCTGTCAACTTTTTCATTTTCATCTTTCATTCCTCCCAAAACAAAATACACATAGTCTGTATAATCATTCATTTTATACATATATGATACCATGTTTTTACGAAATTGCAAGACTAATTATGCATAAATTATCATTTTTATACGTATATTTTTTGTATATAATTCATTTTTATGCAAGCAGTGCATGAATCCCGAAATACAGGAACACAATAATTCCAAGTACGATACGATAATATCCAAATGCCTTAAAATCATGATTCTGAATGTATTTTAATAAAAACTTGATCGCCAGAATGGACACAACAAATGAAACAACACATCCAAGCAGAAGAAGCCCGAGCTCAGTCCCTGTAAAGTCAAATCCAAAGTGACGAAGTTTTACAAGGCTGGCACCTGCCATTGCCGGAATCGCCAGAAAGAATGTAAAATCCGCTGCTGCAGTTCTTGACACGCCCAGTGCCAGTGCTCCGACGATCGTTGCTCCCGAACGGGAAGTTCCCGGAATCATAGCAAGCATCTGGAATACTCCGATCCAGATCAGGACCGGAACTCCCATCTGGGAAATCTTGGTGATCTGAGGTTTCCTTCCTTTGTGTCTGTTCTCGATCACAATAAACAGAACACCGACTACGATCAGCATCGTAGCAACTACATAAGAATTATTAAATTTTTCTTCAATAAAATCATTAAACAAGACTCCTACTACTCCTGCCGGTATGGAAGCGATCACCACTTTCACCCAGAGCTGCAGCGTCATTTTTTTCTGCTTTTCTGTCTTTTTCGGTGAAAACGGATTCAGCCGGTGAAAATAAATCACAACAACTGCCATGATCGCACCAAGCTGGATCACCACGTTAAACATATCCAGATACGACTGGCTGAAATTCAGCTTCACAAATTCTTCTACCAGGATCAAATGTCCTGTACTGCTGATTGGGAGCCATTCTGTAATTCCTTCCACAATCCCCAGTATGATTACTTTTAATGCTTCTAACATATCTCTCCTCCTATCTCAAAGCAAACTTTTCGACTGCTTTTGCCACGCCTTCTTCCTCATTCGTATCCGTCACATAATCTGCTACCGCTTTTACACTTTCCTCTGCATTGCCCATGGCAACTCCAAATCCCACGGCCTTTAACATTTCAAGATCATTGTCCCCGTCTCCGCATGCCATAATCTCATCTCTGTCAATTCCAAGTCTGTGCCCAAGCTCAATCATTCCAATTCCCTTATCGATTCCCTGAGCATTAATCTCAATGTTATTTCCAAGCGATCCCGTCAATACCAGCCCCGGAATCTCTTCCAGCTCTTTTCTGGCACGCTCTATATCCTGCATATCCGCAAACATAAGCTGCAGTTTGTCTGCATCGCGCTTTGCTTCGCCATACCATTTTACAATAGACGGAACTACAGTCCTGGTAGACCTTACATACTCCCACATATGCGGATTCTTGTGATAACGCCAAATTTCCTGTAGCTGATTTTCCTGCGCATATACCTCCCGGTCAAAGTACGCCTCTTGTAATGTATCATACTTTTCTGTGATTTCCAACGCTTTCTTTCCTTTTTCATAAGGAACCGGATGCGAAAGAATCGTTTTTTCATGGATCAAATCGTAGATTCTCGCCCCATTGGTCGTCAGCGCATACTGCATTCCCTGTATCGCTCTTACCTGTCCTGGAATACCGGTAAGCGGCCGCCCGGTCGCTACCAGCACAATGATCCCCTGCGCGATGGCCTCCTCCAGTACACTCTTTGTATGATCAGTTACCTCTTTTTTTGAATTGAGCAGAGTCCCGTCCAAATCCAGTCCTATCATTTTTATCTTTTTCATGAAGCCTACTCCTCATCTTTCTGTTACTGCTCACAGTAACCTCTTTCTTAAAGTTTTGTAACTTATTTTATCAAAATTTGCGTTATTTCGCAATTTATAGTATAATAGCGAAACAGACTTTTTTATAGAAAGGAATTAAAGTTATGAAATCATGCTTAAAACGCAGGCTGCAAACAGGTACTGCACTTATTTGCTCCCTCGCAATGGCTTTTTCTGTTCTCCCTGTTTCCGCAGAGGAAAGCACCCAAAGCCTCGAAAGCAAAACTTCTGATCTGGCAGGCCAGCTGGCCGGTATCAATCAGGAACTTGTCGCCATCAGCGATCAGATATCTACGACTGAGATGCAGGTTGAGATTACGAATGGCGAGATTCAAAGGACAAAAGATTCCTTAGCCGACACACAGGCAAAAGAAGCTCAACAGTATAATGACATGAAGACACGTATTAAGTATATGTACGAGACCGGAAGCGCATCACTTCTGGAAATGCTCTTTTCTGCAGAGGATATGACCGACTTTCTGAACAAAGCAGATTTTATCCAGAACATCAGCGACTATGACCGCAAGATGCTCACTGAACTGCAGGAGACAAAAAATCAGATCGCAGAAGAGGAAAAGACTCTTCAGGCACAGCAGGATTCTCTGGTCTCACTCCAGACAAGTCTGGACAAGAAGCAGTCTGATCTCGAAGCGAAAGCCGCTGCTACTTCTACTGATCTGGCTACATTTCAGGCACAGCTTGCAGCACTTAGAGCACAGGAAGCTGCAGAACTGGAAGCAAAAAGACAGCAGGAACTTCAGCAGCAACAGCAGCAAGAACAGCAGCAGGAATCGGACAAGCCTTCATCCGGTGACGGTAACTCAACAGTGACTCCGACACCTCCGACTACACCGGATTCCGGCGGAGATATCATTCAGGGAGGAGGCTCTGATGCAACCCATGATGAGCTCACTACCTTTGCCGCTTTATTGGACTGCGAGGCCATACATGATTATAATTCCATGCTGGCTGTAGCGACCGTGATCATGAATCGTGTGGAAAGTCCGCTTTTCCCGAATTCAATCCACGGTGTCATCTATGCAACCGGACAGTTTGAACCGGTCTGGAGCGGAAGACTTGATTCTGTTCTGAATTCCGGTCCGTCCAGCCTGTCACTTCAGGTTGCCCAGGACGCAGTCAACGGAGCAAGACTTTCTTCTGTCATTGACTGCTACTACTTCCTGTATGCAGGTGCTACCGATCGTCCGGGAGTCAATGTCGGCGGGAATCTTTTCTTCCAGAGCTGGTAGAAATTTATACGTACATAAAAAGAAGGCTGAAAATCGGTTTGTTAATACCGATCTTCAGCCTCTTTTCTATTGGTAATCCATAACATCAATCCATCTCATCAGGAAATCTTTCTCAAGCGCATTTTCCTTGGAAAGCTGTGCTGCTGCGACGATCGGAAGCCACTGCTGTACATACTGCATTGCTGTATCACTCTTCTTACAGAAAATCTTCAGGTACAGATCTGCTTTTTCCTGACTTTCCAGTGCAAACAAAAGATAGGTCATAGCTGCATCTGCACTTGCATTTCCCTGTGTCACATGAGCCCAGTCAATCACAGTCATCTTACCGTTCTTTCCAACGATCACGTTGCTCGGATTAAAATCTCCGTGACAGATCTTGTCATGCTTCGGCATACTTTCCAGTCGTGTCATCAGTTCATATCTTGTCGTCGCATCCAGGACTTTTAATCCATTGATCTGCCGGGCAAATTTATCTTTCATCTTGTTTAAAAGAGGTGCCTTTTTACTTGTAACACTCAGCTGCAGATCCACAAAATCATTCATATATTTTTCCAGATTTGTAGGATCGACCTTCATCATCTCTTCCATTGTCTTACCATCTTTGTACTCGATCACCAGAGCCCATTTTCCATCGATCTGTGTCACTTCTTTTACGCTCGGGATATCCAGTCCTGCTTCTTCAACACGGGCAGTATTTAAAGCCTCATTCAGTACGTCTGACTTCGGATGCTCTTTTGCAAATACTTTTACAATTCCTTCTTCACATTTGTACACTTCTTTGTAAGAACGTTTTACGATTAAGTTTTTTTCTTCCAGTTTCATAAAAATTGCCTCCTGTCATACATTCTATTCCGCCCGGTAAATCCTTCCGGTGTGGTATCTGTTTTTCTTTTACTGACCTTATTATAGCTCCTGCTTTTTTGAAATGTAAGCCCCCAAAGTCAACTTTGTGCAATTTTTCACGATATTTTTCTATCGAATATAATTGTTAATTTCTTAACTTATGAACAGTTTTCTTCTTTTATATTTTCACAAAAAGAGGACACTCCTCCCGCCATTTCTGGCGTTTGGAATGTCCTTCTCTCTTATTTTCCTTACCGGAAATTATTTTCCATAGTAGCATTTCAGGTAAAGTTCTTTGATCTCTTTCATCAGTGGGTATCTTGGGTTTGCTCCTGTACACTGGTCATTGAATGCCTGCTCTACCATGTCATCCAGTGTGTCAAGGAAGTATTTCTCATCGATACCATACTCTTTGATGGATTTCTTGATTCCGATCTGTTCTTTTAATACTTCCAGTTTTGCAAGGAAGTTCTCAAATACTTCTTTGTCATCTTTTCCTGTGCATCCTGCAAAACGTCCTAACTCAGCGTATCTTGCAAGTGCATGTGGATACTGATACTGAGAGAATGTTCCCATCTTAGTTGGAACCTCAGATGCATTGTATCTCATAACTTCTGTCAGAAGTACTGCGTTTGCAACACCGTGTGGCAGATGGTGGAATGCTCCCAGTTTATGAGCCATAGAGTGGTTCAATCCAAGGAATGCATTTGCGAATGCCATACCAGCCATACAAGAAGCGTTCGCCATCTCTTCACGTGCTTTTGGATCATTTGCTCCGTTCTCATATGCTGATGGAAGGTTTTCAAATACCATCTTCACTGCTTTCATAGCAAGACCATCTGTGTAGTCTGTAGCCATGATAGATACAAATGCTTCGATCGCATGTGTCATAACGTCGATACCTGATGCACTTGTCAGTCCTTTTGGCTGTGTCATCATGTTGTCAACATCAACGATTGCCATGTTCGGAAGTAACTGGTAATCAGCCAGCGGCCATTTTACACCTGTCTCTGCGTCTGTAATGATCGCAAATGGTGTTACCTCAGAACCTGTTCCTGAAGATGTCGGGATTGCTACGAAGTATGCTTTTTTACCCATCTCAGGGAATGTGTATACTCTCTTACGGATATCCATGAAGTCCATAGCCATATCTTCAAAGTTTGCATCCGGATATTCGTACATTACCCACATAATCTTAGCAGCGTCCATTGCAGATCCACCACCAAGAGCAATAATTGTATCAGGCTCGAAAGAACGCATCATGTCTGCACCTTTCTGTGCACACTGCAATGTCGGGTCCGGAGCTACTTCATAGAAGCATGTGTGCTGGATTCCCATAGCATCCAGTTTCTCTTCGATTCCTTTTACATATCCGTTTTTGTACAGGAATGAGTCTGTTACGATGAATGCTTTTTTCTTGTGCATGATTGTTCCAAGTTCATCCAGTGCAACCGGCATGCTGCCTTTCTTGAAGTATACTTTTTCAGGTGTTCTGAACCAGAGCATGTTCTCTCTCCTCTCTGCAACTGTCTTCACGTTAATCAGGTGTTTTACTCCAACGTTTTCTGATACGGAGTTTCCGCCCCATGAACCACATCCCAGTGTAAGAGATGGAGCCAGTTTGAAGTTGTAAAGATCTCCGATACCACCCTGAGCTGCAGGAGTGTTGATCAGAACACGGCATGTCTTCATTGCTGCATAGTGTTTTTCAATCTTTTCTGTCTGTGCCGGATGAACGTACAGAGCAGATGTATGTCCATATCCACCGTCTGCTACAAGCTGTTCTGCTTTTGCAAGTGCTTCGTCAAATGTTTTTGCTTTATACATAGCAAGTACAGGAGATAATTTTTCGTGAGCAAATTCTTCTGAAATATCTACAGACTCTACTTCACCAATCAGGATTTTTGTATTCTCAGGAACATCTACACCTGCCATTTTTGCAATCTCATATGCAGATTTTCCAGGAATCTTGCTGTTTAATGCACCATTGATGATAATTGTCTTACGAACCTTATCAAGCTCAGCGCCTTTTTTCAGGAAGTAGCATCCACGATACTGGAATTCTTTCTTCACTTCTTCATAAATGCTGTCCAGAACAGTAACTGACTGCTCAGAAGCACAGATCATACCATTGTCAAATGTTTTAGAATGGATGATAGAGTTTACTGCCATCTTGATATCTGCTGTATCATCAATGATAACAGGTGTATTTCCAGGTCCTACACCAAGTGCCGGTTTTCCTGAAGAGTAAGCAGCCTTCACCATTCCAGGACCACCTGTAGCCAGGATGATATCAGAATCTCTCATAACCTGGTTTGTCAGTTCCAGAGACGGTACATCGATCCATCCGATAATTCCTTCCGGTGCTCCGGCTTTTACTGCTGCGTCAAGAACTACTTTTGCAGCCTCGATCGTACATGCTTTTGCACTTGGATGTGGGCTGATGATGATTGCATTTCTTGTCTTTAAACAGATCAATGTTTTAAAGATTGCTGTAGATGTCGGGTTTGTTGTCGGAATAACTGCTGCAACAAGTCCGATCGGCTCAGCTACTTTCTTGATTCCGTATGCAGTGTCTTCTTCGATCACTCCACAAGTTTTTGTATCTTTATATGCATTGTAGATATACTCTGCTGCATAATGATTTTTAATGATTTTATCTTCAAGGACACCTCTCTGTGTCTCTTCTACTGCCATTTTAGCAAGCGGGATACGCATCTTGTTAGCTGCCATTGCTGCTTCATAAAAAATCTTATCAACCTGCTCCTGAGAGAATTTTGCAAATTCTTTCTGAGCTTCGCGCATTGCTTTCATCTTCGCTTCCAGTGTTTCTACGCTGTCTACGATTGCAGGTACTCCCATCTCTTCTTTTTTCTTCGCCATTTCAATAATCCTCCTGTAATTGACTTGGTTTCTTAATTACAGGTATTAGTATACTTTCTTGTTAAATAATTGTCAATATAGCTTTTGACAAATATTTAACGTTATCTTTTTAACGTCAATTGGTACATTTGCACAAAAAATTAATTTTTTATCACCAATGGAAGATTACCGGTGTCCCTGGTTCGATCATATTGAAGAGCGCCCCCGCCTGATCTAACGGCATATTGATACAGCCATGAGACCCTGTTCCCGGAATCTGATACAATGTCCCGCCAAATGCAGTCTGCCAGATCGCATCATGAAAACCGACTCCGCTTGACGTCACCTGCATCCAGTATTTTACCTTTGTTCTGTATGCCGGTTCTCCGGTATCTGGATTAATATCTCCGACCAGAACAGAATTTGGCTGCTTCCACATCAGGGAATACACTCCTTCCGGTGTAATCTTGGACGGAATCGGCTCTCCTGTCACAACATCCGTCTCCAGCACCACCTGTCCATTCTGAATATACCACATATGCTGTGCACTCATATCCACTTCTGCATACGTATTTCCCCAGTCCTGCCCGGAATGTGCTGCGGCAGTACCGCCCGCATAATATGCAGGCTCCCTTGTGACTACTTCCCCGTTTAAAATGCTGTTCTGCAGATTCACAAGCTCTGTATCCTCATCAATCGACCATCCATAAGTCCCGCCCGTCACAGTTGCGCTCTTTCCGGCCGGCGTTGTAAAGGTTCTGGTTGTTCCCTGTGTATCATACTTATCTCCAAAGGCAGTAAACCACTGCTTCATCGCCTCTGTATTGAGAGAAACCTTCATTTCTCCGTCTACCTGCAGCCACTGTGAGATCAGCGCTTTATCTACTACGACTGGTTCATTCATCGGATATGTGATACTTGCATTTACATATTTATTCATTGCATCACAGGCTTCCTGTACTTCCTTGGAATCCTCTACATATTTTGGTTTCGCATAGCACTTGGTTTCCACCATATCCAACTGTGGCTGAAACTCTGTGATATGAACTTTTACCTGCTCTGTAAGACGTTCTTTATCCACGGCATTTCCATACACTTCCGGTTTGATGACATACTGGTTTCCATCAAATTCCGGCTTTGCATTCTCTGCCGGTGTCTGCTCTGTCTGCAGACATGAAAGCTGTGAGATCCGCTGATTCAAGGATTCCTCATTATATGACACATTGACTGAAACCTTTCTGGAATTCTCCGTAAAGAAAGCTTTCGGCCAGGCGAATCCATTCTGATCCTTCAACAATTTTTCTGTTTCTGTCCCCGCTCTGTATTCCAGTCCAATCTCGCTTCCGCTGATCACATCCTGTCTTCCTTCATTTTCCAAAATTGTAAGCTTATAATCTTTTATATTTGTCTGGAGATACTTTTCTACATCACTTGCTGTCTTCCCCGAAAAGTTTTTACCGTTAATTTTCGTATTCACGAAAAAGTGACTCATGAAATACACAGAGATTGCAACATAGATCAAACAGATCACTGCAAGAACCCCTCCTATGATCCACAAAGCCTTTACTTTCCTGTCTTTTCCCGTCTTTCTTCTTTTTACTGCCTTTATTTTTTTCGCTTTTCCCATCCTAAATGTTCCCCTTTTACATTCTCTTATGTAATAATACCGTAATACAGTATCACCTATATATTAGACGAAAAAGATTACAAATGTGTTGCAAAAATCATTAAATTTTTTTTAATTTTAGATGAATCAAAAAAGCACTCGAAAACCATCTCTGATCTTCAAGTGCTTCTCTTTTGCTATTTTGATTACTGATTAAACTAACTCGATCAGTACTTCCATAGCTGCATCACCTTTACGCTGGCCAATCTTAACGATTCTTGTGTAACCACCGTTGCGGTCTGCATATTTTGGAGCGATTTCTGTGAATAATTTATCCACTAAATCAACTTTTTTCATATTTCTCTTGATGTTGTTCTTTGGAGCTTCTGTTGCTGTGTAAAGAACTTTCAGCATCTGTCTTCTTGCGTGAAGTCTGCTTGGCATATCTTTTTTGATTGTCTTTTCAACTTCTTCGTAAACAGTTACTTTTTTACCGTCAACAACTTCTTTCACTCTTCTGCCTTTGTCGTCTTTTTTAGCAACTTTAGCTTTTACAGTTACTTCTTCGAAGTTATCTTTTTCTTTTACAGCTAAAGCGATCAGTTTTTCAACTTCTTTACGGATCTCTTTTGCTTTTGCTTCTGTAGTAACGATCTTACCATTGTTCAGTAATGCTGTTACCTGGTTTCTGATCAAAGCTTTTCTCTGGCTGGATGTTCTGCCGAGTTTTCTATATTTTGCCATTTTTATGGTCCTCCATTAAATAAACATTTGGTTTTGCATCTTCGGGCTTATAAATCAAATGCTCCCGCCACGCTCTTCGGGCTTACTGACGGGATAATTTTCTTTATTCCTCTCCCTGATTTAACTCAAGGTTTAATTCTTTTAATTTTGCCAGCACTTCTTCCAGAGACTTACGTCCAAGGTTACGCACCTTCATCATGTCTTCCGGTGTCTTGTTTGTAAGTTCTTCTACTGTGTTGATGCCGGCTCTCTTCAGACAGTTGTATGAACGTACAGAAAGCTCTAATTCGTCAATGCTCATCTCCAGAACTTTCTCTTTCTCGTCATCCTCTTTTTCAATCATGACTTCAGCTGACTGAGCAACTTCAGAAAGGTCAATGAATAATTTCAGATGTTCACTGAGAACTTTTGCTGCAAGGCTGACTGCCTCATCCGGAAGCAGTGTTCCCTTTGTCCATACGTCTAATGTCAGTTTGTCATAATCTGTAACCTGTCCGACACGAGTATTCTGAACGGTCATATTGACACGTTCAACCGGTGTATAGATTGAATCGATCGGAATCACACCAATCGGCATATCCTCACTCTTGTTCTTGTCTGCGCTTACGTATCCTCTGCCTTTTGTAATGGTAAGTTCCATATACAATTTGCTGTCTTTACCGCCGCTCAATGTAGCGATAACCTGCTCCGGATTCATAATCTCAATATCAGAATCTGTCTGGATATCAGCACCTGTTACAATACCTTCTCCTTCAAACTCGATATATGCAGTCTTTACTTCGTCTGATTCTGATGTATTTTTGATTGCCAGGGACTTTAAGTTCATGATAATCTCTGTTACATCTTCTTTTACACCTGGGATGGAACTGAATTCGTGCAGAACTCCGTCAATCTTTACAGAACTGATGGCTGCTCCCGGAAGAGAAGAAAGCATGATTCTTCTCAGGGAGTTACCCAATGTGATTCCGTATCCTCTCTCCAGAGGTTCCACTACAAATTTTCCATATTTTTTATCTTCTGAAATTTCTGTAATTTCAATATTCGGCTTATTAAAATCAAACACTACACAGACCCTCCTTATGGGTTAATATATGTTGAGGGGGTACAATGTTAAATCTCCGGATTCTAAAACTTCTGCTACTCACTGAGAGATTATTTAGAATATAACTCGACGATTAACATCTCATCTACAGGAACATCGATTGCTTCTCTTGAAGGAAGCTCTTTTACTGTACCTTTCAGGTTCTCAGCATCAACTTCCAGCCAGTCAGGAATCATGTTTCCACCTGTTACTTCCAGAATATCTTTGTATCTCTGGCAGTCTTTGTGTTTTTCTTTGATTTCAATCACGTCACCAGCTTTTACAAGGTAAGATGGAATGTTTACCTGTTTTCCGTTTACTAAAACGTGTTTGTGGTCAACGATCTGTCTAGCTTCTTTTCTTGTTCTTGCGAATCCCATACGGAACATTACATTGTCCAGTCTGGATTCCAGAAGAATCATCAGGTTTTCACCTGTCATACCTTCCATCTGTTTTGCTTTTGCATAGTAGTTTCTGAAAGGTTTCTCTAATACACCATAGATGAATTTTGCTTTCTGTTTCTCACGTAACTGGAGACCGTACTCGCTCATTTTTCTATTAGCTCTTTTTAACTGTCTGTTAGATTTTTTGTTGATTCCTAAATAGATTGGGTCCATACCTAATGAACGGCATCTTTTAAGAACTGGAACTCTATTAACTGCCATGTTTATCCTCCTTAAAAATCAGCGGAACTGCAGTAATCCGCTATGCTCATTGCTCAAATTCTCTGTTAGCTCACCTGCAGCAAAAAACTGCCGCCAAGTCCGAAATTAGACTCTTCTGCGTTTTGGTGGGCGGCATCCGTTGTGTGGTACCGGTGTTACGTCTTTGATACTTACTACATCAATACCGCAAGCCTGTAATGCACGGATTGCAGCTTCTCTTCCTGATCCTGGACCCTTTACGAAAACATCAACTGTTTTCAGACCATGTACTAATGCTGCCTTTGCTGCTGTTTCAGCTGCCATCTGAGCTGCATATGGAGTAGATTTTCTTGAACCTCTAAATCCCAGACCGCCTGCACTTGCCCATGAAAGTGCATTTCCCTGTGTATCTGTTAATGTTACGATTGTATTATTAAAAGATGACTGGATATGTGCTTGTCCTCGTTCAACGTTTTTCTTGACACGTTTCTTTGTCACTTTTTTTGTAACTTTCTTAGCCATTTAAACTAACCTACTTTCTTGAATTCTTGTATTCCCCACTTGACGGGGATATTACTTTATATTATTTTTTCTTGTTTGCTACAGTTCTCTTAGGACCTTTGCATGTTCTTGCATTAGTCTTTGTTTTCTGACCACGTACCGGAAGTCCTTTTCTGTGACGGATTCCACGGTAGCATCCGATTTCTTTAAGTCTCTTGATGTTTAACTGGATTTCTCTTCTGAGATCACCTTCTACAACCTGAGTCTCATCAATCACTTCACTGATTTTCTTAACGTCGTCCTGTGTCAAATCTCTAACACGTGTATCCGGATCTACTCCTGCATCTGCAAGGATACGGATAGCGGATGTTCTTCCGATTCCGTAAATATAAGTAAGTCCGATTTCTACACGTTTGTCTCTTGGTAAGTCTACACCTGCAATACGAGCCATGTGTCTTTCCTCCATTTTGAATCTAAATTTAATATTGTCTTTAACTGGGTGTGTCAGACTTTGCCGAATCACACCAGGTGCAAATATGATGCACCCTTTCCCGACACGTAAATCCTTTTACGCAAATGACCGTCGGGTATTAGAAGCAATATACACACACATACTGTCCTGCCGAATGCAGAAGAAAGAACCTGTATCCAAGTTCTCGTGTATGTGTCAAGACCACCAGCCTTCATATGAGGCAATCTGCCAAATGCGTAGCAGTGGTGTATCCTTACTGTATATTAAACAGCTCTACACACTTCCTGGTGTGTCGCGCTGTCAGCCGCCTAATTCATTTCACAAACCAGCAATTATCCCTGACGCTGTTTGTGCTTAGGATTCTCACAGATTACTCTGATGCTTCCTTTTCTTTTAATGATTTTGCATTTTTCACAAATTGGTTTTACTGATGATCTAACCTTCATGTCAAATCCTCCTTCCATCCTTTGCTAAAACCCTTACGTTTCCAACTGCTTTTGGACACACCTACCCAAAAACAGCCACTTGATATTATAGCACTCTATATCTAATAAAGTCAATACCTTTTTACTTATCTCTCCAAACAATTCTTCCTTTGCTCAGATCGTATGGAGACATCTCCAATGTCACCTTGTCACCTGGTAAAATCTTAATAAAATTCATACGCAGTTTTCCACTGATATGAGCCAGCACAATATGACCATTCTCCAGCTCCACTTTAAACATTGCGTTTGGCAGTTTTTCAACTACGACTCCTTCAATTTCGATTACGTCAGCTTTTGACATACTAAATCCTCCTGCGCTCTTGACGCTTCCACTTCTCATCCAATAGATTTGGAATACTTTCTTATTACATTTCTGATTGTTTCATCATCGGTCACCGAGGTACTGCAAACCTTTTTGATCGGCTGCACATGCCTCAGGTTTTTCTTCTTTGCCCGGCAGACCGGACGAAACTGTCCGTCTGCCAGATATACATATTCATCTTTGACACAAATTATAACATATATACAATTCTTATCATGCCCTGCTTTCGAACGCGCAAGCATTCCCGGTTCCAGCTGCATGAATTACTCTCCCAGAATCTGAACGATTGCTGCAAACACATCATTGATATCGATCGTTCCATCTACTTCTTTTAAGATTCCCGCTTTTGTATAATAGTCGATCAGCGGCTGTGTCTGCTCGTGATATACTCCAAGACGTTTCAGTACTGTTTCCGGTTTGTCATCATCTCTTAAGATCAGACTTCCACCACATTTATCACAGACATCCTCTTTCTCTGTCGGTGCATATACAATATGGTATGTTGCTCCGCAGTCTACACATGCTCTGCGTCCGGACATTCTGTTTACAATATTTTCATCCGGAACTTCTACATTGATGGCATAATCCATCTTCTGTCCCATTGCAGCCAGAGCTTTATCAAGCGCTTCAGCCTGTGGGATTGTTCTAGGGAAACCATCCAGCACATATCCTTTGGAACAGTCTTCCTGATTTACCCGGTCTACCACGAGGTCAACTACCAGTTCATCCGGTACAAGAAGTCCCTGATCCATATATGTTTTTGCTTTCTGTCCAAGCTCTGTTCCGTTTTTAATATTGGCTCTGAAAATATCACCTGTAGAAATATGAGGAATATCATATTTCTCTGCAATTTTCTTAGCCTGTGTTCCTTTTCCTGCTCCAGGAGCACCCAACATAATAATCTTCATAACAGTATCCCTCCATATAGCACTTTAACCCGCCGTATTCCGTCCCAAAAAGGGACAGCATACAACGAGCTAAATTGTCTCATTTCATATCCAAGAACCCTTTTACTTTGATGAGCCCTTGCTACTCAGGAAACCTGAGTAGTTGCGGACAAGCATCTGCGACTCGATCTTCTTGATCGTCTCAAGTACAACACCTACGATAATGATCAGTGAAGTTCCTCCAAAAGAAACATTCGCACCAAATACACCGTTAAAGAAGAACGGAACTACCTGAACAATCACAAGTCCGCATGCACCAATGAATACGATACGATTCAAAATTGTCTGCAGATATTCGACTGTTGGTTTTCCAGGACGAATTCCCGGAATAAATCCGCCGCTTTTTTTCATGTTGTTTGCAATTTCCAGTGGATTAAATGTAATCGATGTATAGAAATATGCAAAAAAGATTGTCAGCGCAATGTAAATGATCAGTCCTATTGAATATACTAAATTATCAGGATCACACCAGTTATTGGAATTCATTGTCCGAAGAATCTGACTTCCCCATCCGTTTCCGTCACCCTTGCCTAAGAACTGGGCAATTACAATCGGGAACTGCATCAGTGAAGATGCAAAGATAACCGGAATAACACCTGAAGTATTTACTTTTAACGGAATATGTGTAGCCTTGCCACCATATGTCCTTCTTCCCTGTACTTTCTGGGAATACTGTACTGCAATCCTTCTCTCACCATCCTGCAGAATGATAACAAATAACACAACTGCCAACAGAATTGCAAGAATAATGATTGCTGCCATAGCACCCTTTGCCAGAGTTTTTCCTTTAATAAACTGTGTATAAAGCGTCACAAAATCATTCGGTACACGGGAAAGAATATTGATCAACAGTACGATAGAAATACCATTTCCCACACCTTTTTCTGTGATACGCTCACCGATCCACATCAAAAATGCAGAACCGGCTGTCAATGTACACACAACAATCGCTACATTTACAAAGTTAAATTCTTCCAGGAGTCCCTGACGACCAAAACCGATAGACATTGCAATGGATTCGATCAGTGCAAGAGCAACTGTCACATAACGTGTAATTGCCGCAATTTTCTTTCTTCCCTCAGCACCTTCTTTCTGCATTTCCTCAAGTTTTGGAATTGCAATTGTCAAAAGCTGCATAATGATGGAAGATGTAATGTATGGTGTGATGCTCAGTGCGAAGACTGACATCCTTGTGAACGAACCACCGGTGAATGCATCAAAAAAGCTGTATGCACCGTTATTCTGGCTCGCAAGTAAATTCTGAATGTAAGTCGGGTCAACTCCCGGAGTCGGGAGCTGAGAACCAAATCTTACAACGATCAGCATTAAAAATGTATAGAAAAGTCGTTTTCTAATGTCTTCTATTTGAAATGCTTTTCGCACAGTCTTGAGCATTAGATCACCTCTGCTTTTCCACCAAGGGCCTCAATCTTTTCAACAGCACCTGCACTGAATGCATTTGCCTGAACAGTGAGTTTCTTAGTTAACTCTCCGTTTCCAAGAATTTTAACACCATCTCTAGGATTTGTTACAAGACCGCACTCGATCATTGTTTCTACTGAAACTGTTGCGCCATCTTCAAATCTCTCTAATGCACTTACATTGATACCAACGATTTCTTTAGAGTTTCTGCATTTGAATCCTCTCTTTGGTATTCTTCTGTATAAAGGCATCTGACCACCTTCAAAGCCTGGTCTTGTTGCTCCGGAACGAGCTTTCTGACCTTTGTGACCTTTACCAGCTGTCTTACCATTTCCAGAACCGTGTCCACGGCCTCTTCTGAAATTATCGCTGTGCTTAGAACCGTCTGCCGGTCTTAAGTTAGATAAGTCCATGATATTACCTCCTTATCGTCTGAAATTAAGCTTCTTCTTCAACTTTTACTAAATGTCTAACCTGCTGTACCATACCTCTGGTAGCTGCATTATCTGGTAATACGACTGTTTTGTTCACTTTTTTTAATCCAAGTGCCTCAACAGTTTTTTTATGCTTTGGTACGGCACCGATTGTAGACTTTACTAATGTAACTTTTAAATTTGCCATTTTCATTTACCTCCTAGCCTACGATCTCTTCTACTGATTTGCCGCGAAGTTTTGCTACTTCTTCCGGAGTCTTAACGTTTTTCAGACCTGCGATTGTTGCAAGTACGACATTCTGTTTGTTGTTAGATCCCAGAGATTTTGTACGGATGTTCTTGATTCCTGCCATCTCGATTACCGCACGAGCCGGACCACCGGCGATAACTCCAGTACCTTCCGGAGCTTTTTTCAGCAGTACGGAAGCGCTGCCGAATTTTCCGATCACATCATGTGTAATGCTCTCGTTTTCATCTAATGCAACTTTAATCAGATTTTTAGCTGCATCTTCTTTTCCTTTACGGATAGCTTCTGGAATTTCAGTAGCCTTTCCTAAACCTGCACCAACATGGCCTTTTCCATCGCCAACAACTACTAAAGCTGTGAATCTGAAGTTACGACCACCTTTAACAACTTTGGTAACACGTTTGATTGATACCACTTTTTCTGTTAATTCTAAATTACTAGCATCAATGCGTTCCTGTCTCATCTGTGTTCTCCCTTCCTTAGAAATTCAGTCCAGCTTCTCTAGCTGCATCTGCTAACGCTTTAACTTTTCCCTGATAGATGAATCCGCCTCTGTCGAATACAACATCAGTGATTCCTTTTGCTTTTGCTTTTTCAGCAATTACTTTTCCTAAGTATGCTGCTGCTTCAACGTTGTTGGTTTTTTCTAATTCTGCTTTTACATCTTTTTCAAGTGTAGACGCTGCAACCAGAGTGTTTCCAACTGTATCATCGATAATCTGAGCATACATATGATTATTACTTCTAAACACAGCCAAACGTGGTCTTTCAGCAGTACCGCTGAAACGGTTACGTAATTTCATGTGTTTTTTTCTACGAACTTCGCTTCTTGATTTCTTACTAACCATTTTCACACTCTCCTTAATTATTTCTTACCAGTCTTACCAACTTTGCGTCTGATAACTTCATCAGCATATTTAATACCTTTACCTTTGTATGGTTCCGGTCTTCTCTTATCTCTGATTTCAGCTGCAAACTGGCCAACTTTTTCTTTGTCGATACCTTTTACTGTGATTTTGTTCTGACCTTCCAGTACAGTCTCAACACCTTCCGGATCGATCATTTCAACTGGATGAGAGTATCCTAAGTTCAATGTCAGTTTGTTTCCGGATTTGGATGCTCTGTAACCAACACCGTTAACTTCCAGAACTTTTTCGTATCCGTTTGTTACACCAACAACCATGTTGTTGATCAGTGTTCTTGTAAGACCGTGAAGAGATTTCATTTTCTTCAGATCGCTTGGTCTTGTTACAACAACTTCTTCACCTTCAACTTTGATTTCCATTTCAACTGGAAGCTCTTTTACAAGAGTTCCTTTTGGACCTGTTACAGTCACTACATTGTTTGCTGCAACTTCCACAGTTACTCCTGCTGGAATTGCAACTGGCAGTCTTCCGATACGTGACATACCTGTTTCCTCCTTAACTTAGATTTTCGGAGGAGCTGCTTTGGCTCCTCTGTTTTCAGTTACAATTGTCTATGTTTTACACAGAATATCTCGGTGTTCCGTGCGCCTAGGCTCGAAAATACCTCGCCAACGCTTGGGAACGACCTTCTCACTAGACTCAGCCGGCGCTGACGCTTGGCTTTGCCAAGTGTTCAGTGCCTACCAAACGAAGCAGAGTACTTCTCCACCTACGCCAAGTTTTCTGGCTTCTTTATCTGTGATAACACCTTTGTTTGTAGAAAGGATTGCTGTTCCGAGTCCTCCGAGTACTCTCGGGATATCCTCTGTTCCAGCATACACACGCAGACCTGGTTTGGAGATTCTCTTCAGACCAGAGATAACTTTTTCGTTCTTGTCTGCACCATATTTCAGTGTAATATGGATTGTTTCAAAGTGTCCATCTTCTACGATATCATATTTTGCGATGTATCCTTCATTGAAAAGAATCTCAGCGATTGCTTTTTTCATTTTGGATGCAGGTACATCTACTGTATCATGTTTCGCAGTATTTGCATTACGGATTCTTGTAAGCATATCTGCAATTGGATCGCTCATGTTCATTTATATGACCTCCTATATGTTTATACGGGTAGTTTCCTTTGTTCCGGACTTACCAGCTTGCTTTTCTTACGCCTGGGATCTGTCCTTTGTATGCCAGTTCACGGAAGCAAACACGGCAGATACCATATTTTCTCAAATATGCATGTGGACGTCCACAGATTCTGCAACGGCTGTATTCTCTTGTAGAGAATTTCTGTTTGCGCTGCTGTTTGATTTTCATTGATGTTTTAGCCATGAATTTCCCTCCTTTACTTTGTGAATGGCATATTGAACTGTGTCAATAATTCACGAGCTTCCTCGTCAGTCTTAGCAGTTGTAACGAAAATTACATCCATACCTCTGACCTTATCCACTTTGTCGTATTCGATTTCTGGGAAAATCAGCTGCTCTTTAATTCCGAGAGCGTAGTTACCTCTTCCGTCAAATGCGTTCGGATTTACACCTCTGAAGTCACGTACACGAGGAAGAGCAAGGTTGATCAGACGATCAACGAACTCATACATTCTTTCTCCTCTTAAAGTAACTTTACATCCGATCGGCATACCTTCTCTGATTTTGAAGTTAGCCACTGAGTTCTTAGCTCTTGTAAGAACTGCTTTCTGACCTGCGATTTTCTCAAGATCAGCTACTGCTGACTCTAATACTTTCGCGTTTTCTTTTGCCTCACCAACACCCATGTTGATTACAACTTTGTCCAGTTTCGGCACTTCCATAATGTTTTTATATCCAAATTTTTTGATCATTGCATCAACGATCTCATTCTGATACTGTTCTTTCAGTCTACTCAAAGTTCTGGTCCTCCTTTCCCAAATTAATCAATTACTTTACCTGTTGATTTTGCAAAACGAACCTTTTTGTCTCCATCCATTTTGAATCCTACTCTTGTAACTTTCTTCTCATGCAGAAGCATTACGTTAGAAGCATCAATGTAGCCTTCCTGATGAATGATACCGCCATTCTGATTCGCTGCGCTTGGTTTCGTATGCTTTGTAAGCATGTTGATTCCTTCAACCAGAACTTTTCTGTCTTTGTTATTTACAGCAAGTACTTTGCCTTCTTTGTTTTTATCTTTACCAGCGATAACTTTAACCATATCGCCTTTTTTAATTTTCATAGCTGACATTCTAGGCACCTCCTACAGTACTTCCGGAGCTAAAGAAACAATCTTCATGAAGCGTTTGTCTCTGAGCTCTCTGGCTACTGGTCCAAAAATACGTGTTCCACGTGGGTTCATATCGTCTTTTATAATTACAGCAGCATTTTCATCGAATCTGATATAGGAACCATCTTTACGACGAGTACTGTTTACAGTACGGACAACTACAGCCTTAACAACGTCACCTTTTTTAACAACGCCGCCTGGTGTTGCATCTTTAACAGACGCAACGATAACATCTCCGATGTGGGCATATCTTCTTGTAGAACCGCCAAGCACACGGATACAAAGTAATTCTTTAGCACCTGTGTTGTCTGCTACTTTAAGTCTACTTTCCTGTTGTATCATGCAGGTAATCCTCCTTTATTTTCCATTCTTTGAACGAATCTTCAAAGTGCGAATCAATTATTTCGCTTTTTCTACGATCTCAACAAGTCTCCATCTTTTGTCTTTAGACAGTGGTCTTGTTTCCATAACTCTTACTGTATCCCCAACGTTACACTCATTGTTTTCATCATGAGCTTTCAATTTATAAGTTCTTTTTACGATTTTCTTATAAAGAGGGTGTTTAACGTGGTCTTCAACTGCGACAACGATTGTTTTGTCCATTTTATCGCTGACAACCTTGCCTGTACGAACTTTTCTTAAATTTCTTTCTTCCACAGTACGACCTCCTATTCAGCTTTAGAAGCTTCTGTGATCATCGTCTGAATTCTTGCGATGTTCTTTCTAACTTCTTTAATTCTGCTTGTGTTATCTAACTGGTTAGTTGCATTCTGGAATCTCAGATTGAAGAGTTCCTTTTTAGCAGCTACTAATTCTTCATTTAATTCTTCTACAGATTTTGCTCTTAATTCGTTTACAAATGTATTAATTTTCACTGTTATCACCGCCTTCTAAGTCTGCGCGAGAAACGATTTTGCATTTGCAAGGTAATTTATGCATTGCAAGACGAAGTGCCTCTCTAGCTGTTTCCTCTGGTACTCCTGCAATTTCGAACATTACACGGCCTGGTTTTACTACTGCTGCCCAGTACTCTAATGTTCCTTTTCCACTACCCATTCGAGTTTCTGCTGGTTTTGCTGTTACAGGTTTGTCTGGGAAAATTTTGATCCAAACTTTACCACCACGTTTGATGTAACGTGTCATAGCAACACGGGCTGCCTCGATCTGGTTAGAACGAATCCAGCACGGCTCTGTTGCGACAATACCATACTCACCATATGAAATCGTGTTACCTCTTAAAGCTTTACCTTTCATGGTACCACGGAACTGTTTACGACGTTTCACTCTTTTTGGCATTAACATTATTTATCGCTCCCTTCCTTATCTGCTCTAGTCGGAAGAACTTCGCCTTTGTAAATCCAAACCTTTACACCGACTTTTCCGTAAGTTGTGTCAGCTTCTGCGAATCCATAATCAATGTCTGCTCTCAGTGTCTGAAGCGGAATTGTTCCTTCGCTGTAGAACTCTGTACGAGCCATATCAGCTCCGCCGAGACGTCCGGAAACAGATGTCTTCACACCAAGTGCTCCTGATTTCATTGTTCTTGACATGCAGGATTTCATAGCACGTCTGAATGAAATACGGTTTTCCAGCTGCTGTGCGATGTTTTCAGCTACTAACTGAGCATCTTTATCTGGTCTTTTTACTTCTTTGATGTCTACGATTAATTTTTTGTTTGTGAATTTAGCAAGTTCTGCTTTCACTTTCTCAATCTCAGAACCACCCTTACCGATTACTACACCAGGTTTTGCTGTGTAGATGATGATTTTCACACGGTCAGATGCTCTTTCGATCTCGATCTTGGAAACACCTGCACTGTATAATTTCTTTTTCAGAAATGTTCTGATCTTGTTATCTTCTACCAGGTTATCTGCAAAGTCTTTTTCTGCGTACCATCTAGAATCCCATTCTTTGATAACGCCGACTCTTAAACCATGTGGATTAACTTTCTGTCCCATGAGTGTCCTCCTTATCTTTCATTCAGCACGATTGTGATATGGCTCATTCTCTTTTCGATTCTGTAAGCTCTACCCTGTGCTCTCGGTCTGATTCTCTTCATTGTTGGTCCTTTGTTTGCATAACACTCTTCGATATAAAGGTTCTCAACGTTCATACCGTTGTTGTTCTCAGCATTTGCGATTGCTGATTTCAATAATTTCTCTATTACGCTTGAAGCATATCTTGGATTATAAGCTAAAATACCAAGTGCTGTCTGTACATCCTTACCTCTGATGGCATCCAAAACGTAGCATGCTTTCTGAACAGAGACTCTAGCGTAAGAAATCTTAGCTGATGGTCTTGTGTCTTTCTGCTCGTTTCTTTCTCTCTTGATTTGGGATCTATGTCCTTTTGCCATGGATGAACCCTCCTTCCGAATAATCTAATCTATATTATCTGACTTTTGACTTCTTCTCGTCTTTTCCGTGTCCTCTGTATGTTCTTGTTGCAACGAACTCTCCGAGTTTGTGTCCAACCATATCTTCTGTCACATACACCGGTACATGTTTTCTTCCGTCGTGAACAGCGATTGTGTGTCCAACAAATGACGGGAAGATTGTAGAACGACGTGACCATGTCTTAATAACTGATTTATCACCTGCAGCGTTCATAGCATCTACTTTTTTCAGTAAGCTGGCATCTGCAAATGGTCCTTTTTTAAGTGAGCGAGCCATAGGTTCTAACCTCCTTGTAAACTAAATTATTTGATTGCTTTACCGTCTCTTCTTCTTACGATCATCTTGTTAGAAGCTTTGTTTTTCTTACGTGTCTTAAGACCAAGTGCCGGTTTACCCCATGGAGTACATGGACCTGGACGACCGATACCAGTCTTACCTTCACCACCACCGTGCGGATGGTCGTTCGGGTTCATAACAGAACCGCGGACAGTAGGTCTGATACCCATGTGACGCTTACGTCCTGCTTTACCAACGTTGATCAGGCTGTGATCTCCGTTTCCTACGACACCGATAGATGCTCTACAAATGATTGGAACCATTCTCATCTCACCGGATGGAAGTCTAAGTGTTGCGTATTTTCCTTCTTTCGCCATCAACTGAGCGCTGTTTCCTGCTGAACGAACCATCTGTCCGCCTTTTCCAGGATATAACTCGATGTTGTGGATCTGTGTACCAACTGGGATTTCAGAAAGTGGCAGGCAGTTTCCTACTCTTACCTCTGCTTCTGCTCCGTTCATAACTGTCATTCCGTCTTTTAATCCTTCTGGTGCAAGGATGTAAGCTTTCTCTCCGTCTGCGTAGCAGATCAGTGCGATGTTAGCTGTTCTGTTCGGATCGTACTCGATTCCGATTACAGTTGCCGGAATTCCGTCTTTTCTTCTCTTGAAGTCGATAATTCTATATTTCTTTTTAGCTCCGCCTCCGCGGTGTCTTACAGTGATTTTACCCTGGTTGTTACGACCAGCTTTTCTATTTTTAGATTCCAGTAAGGATTTCTCAGGAGTTGTTTTTGTGATCTCAGAGAAATCAGATCCTGTCATCTGTCTTCTGGAAGGTGTATATGGGTTGTATACTTTAATTCCCATTACTGTCTCTCCTTTCATTTTTCCTAATTATTTGTTTCACGGATTTGCACCGTTTAATGTCAAATCTTACAGTCCTTCAAAGATTTCGATATCTGCGCTCTCTTCTGTTAACTGTACAATTGCTTTCTTTGTCTTAGCTGTTTTTCCGAATGTCATTCCACGTCTTTTTGTTTTACCATCAAGGTTCATTGTGTTGACGCTTTTTACTTTTGTTCCTGCGAACATTTTTTCAACAGCTTCTTTAATCTGAGATTTTGTAGCATCTGTGTGTACCTGGAAAGTGTATTTCTTATCAGCCATCATTTCCATGCTCTTCTCAGTGATTACCGGTTTAAGGATTACATCATAATACTGAATGTTTGCCATTATGCGTACACCTCCTCGATATTTGCAACAGCTGCTTTAGAAGCGATCACTGTGTTATATTTCAGGATATCAAATACATTGATTGTATTTGTTCTTGCTGTCTTTACGTTTGCAATGTTTCTTGCAGAAAGTTCAGCGTTTACATTTCCATCTTCCAGTACAACCAGCGCTTTGTTTACGTTTAAGTTGTTCAGCATGTTCTGGAAATTCTTTGTTTTGATTTCTCCAAAGTTCATCTCGTCGATCACGATAAATTTGTTCTCAGCTACTCTTGAAGAAAGTGCAGATTTCAGAGCTGCTCTTTTTTCTTTTTTGTTGAGTTTCATGGAGTAATCTCTTGGTGTTGGAGCGAATACAACTCCACCGCCTGTCCACTGTGGAGATCTTGTAGAACCCTGTCTTGCATGACCTGTTCCTTTCTGTCTCCATGGTTTTCTTCCACCTCCGGAAACTTCAGAACGAGTTTTCGCTTTCTGTGTTCCCTGACGTTTGTTTGCAAGCTGGCTTACTACTGCCATGTGTACGAGGTGTTCATTTACTTCAACACCAAACACTGCATCGCTTAAATCGATTGTACCAACTTCTTTACCTTCGATATTATAAACAGATACGTTTGCCATCTGTGTGTTCCTCCTTTCTGTCCGTCAGACTAGTTAGCCTTTACAGTTTCTTTGATTGTGATAAGAGATTTCTTAGGTCCTGGAACGGAACCTTTTACTAACAGCAGGTTGTTCTCTGCATCTACTCTTACTACTTCCAGGTTCTGAACTGTAATCTTCTTTCCACCCATCTGACCTGGCATCTTTTTACCTTTGAATACTTTACTCGGATCGGATGCCGCACCGTTAGAACCAGCGTGACGATGGAACTTAGAACCGTGTGTCATAGGTCCTCTGCTCTGATTGTGACGCTTGATTGCTCCCTGGAAACCTTTACCTTTGGAGATTGCTGTTGCATCTACCTTATCTCCTGCTGCGAAGATATCAGCTTTGATTTCCTGAGCCAATGTATATTCTTCAGCATTTTCAAATCTGAATTCTTTTACATATCTCTTTCCGGAAACACCTGCTTTGTCAAAGTGTCCTTTTTCTGCTTTTGTCACACCATTTCTGTGTGCAATCTCTTTTTTACCGCTCTTGTCTTTTGTGACAATCTTTTCTTTCTTGTCAACAAATCCGACCTGAACTGCTTTGTAACCGTCATTCTCAACTGTTTTAACCTGTGTTACTACACATGGTCCAGCCTGCAATACAGTTACCGGAATCAGGACTCCTGTCTCTTCATTGAAGATCTGAGTCATTCCGACTTTTGTAGCCAAAATAGCTTTCTTCATTATAATTACCTCCTGTGATTTACAGCGGAACGCTTTCGCGCTCATCCTAAATTATAGGATTGTTACTGTCTCATTTTGCTGCCCGCATTTTGTGGACTTTCTTATTTGTTTTTCATTTTGATATCGATGTAAACACCTGCTGGCATTTCCAGTCTGGAAAGTGCATCTACAGTTTTCTGTGTAGGTGCTGCGATATCAATCAGTCTCTTATGAGTTCTCTGCTCGAACTGCTCTCTGGAGTCTTTGTATTTGTGAACCGCTCTTAAGATTGTTACAACTTCCTTCTTAGTTGGAAGTGGTACCGGTCCGCTTACCTGTGCTCCGTTCTTTTTTACAGTTTCGATGATTTTTTTTGCAGATGCATCAACCAACTGGTGATCATATGCTTTCAATGTGATTCTCATTACTTGACTTGCCATAAAAAAAGTCGCCTCCTTTTCGTACTTTTCACTTCAGTACGACAAGCGGTGACTGTACACTCTCCCGTGTGTGTCGTGAGAAACTCACACGTTGTTTCATACCTTTACCCATTATCGGTAAGCAGTAATCAGTTGTGATTCGTACAGTGACTTGTCGCCAGTTTCCTAACTTGACATTCGCTCCACGGAAAACCCGCTATGTGATTTCTCACTAAGCGGCAACCTCACGCTTCAACGCTATCATGCCACAGCTCTCTTAGTATAACGAACTTATTCTCATTTTTCAAGTACTTTTTTTATTTTTTTGTATTTTTTTTAATACAATACAGCCGCTCACACTCGATGTTAGACATAGGCTCTGAACTGTCATGCTCACATGTAAAGAAAAGCATCTATTATAATATGAAGAAACTCTTTTGCAATCTTTTCCTTTTTCCCTTCTTTAAGACTTGCCATTTTTGAAATCCCACAGAATCGGAACCTTTTTCTTATTGTCGTATCGTTTCGGAAGTAGCACATGTAACAAAAATCGCACAATTTTTTCGGTAGATTTTCACAATTTCTTGTCAAATAGTAAAAATCAAAATTTTTTTATTCTGATTTCTTGACACTCTTTTTTCTGCGTGATATATTAAAACCGACTTATGAATGAGTCATAAGTCATCGACCATTTAATTTGGTTGCTGTTGCAGTTATACTTTCGCCGACTGTTTCCCCCAAGAACAGTCTTGCGACGGTGAACTCCAATTTATATATACATCCTCATTGTAGGATATTCCCCAGATTTGTATATAATAATACAAACTGCAAAGCAACGAGGAAAACCTCTCAATGACATACCAAAAGCAAAAAGCACGGTTTTTACCGTGCTTTTTGCTTATCATTTTTGCTCATACAGTTGAAAATTTCTTCTATTTATGAGAAGATAAAACAATCATACAGTACGAAAGGAACTCTATTATTATGTGGATAGCTGATAATTGGAAAGATTACGAAGTCATAGACTGCTCAAAAGGTGAAAAACTGGAGCGATGGGGAGATTATATCCTGGTTCGTCCTGACCCGCAGGTCATCTGGGACACTCCAAAGACAGACAAAGGATGGAAATCCAGAAACGGACACTATCACCGAAGCAAAAAAGGCGGCGGCGAATGGGAATTTTTCAGTCTCCCGGAGCAGTGGCAGATTCATTACGGATCTCTCACCTTTAATTTAAAACCATTTAACTTCAAACACACCGGGCTCTTCCCGGAGCAGGCAACCAACTGGGACTGGTTCTCTGAAAAGATCAAAAAAGCCGGAAGATCTGTCAAAGTCTTAAACCTTTTTGCCTACACCGGGGGCGCCACACTGGCTGCGGCTGCAGCTGGCGCACAGGTCACTCATGTGGATGCGTCCAAGGGAATGGTCACATGGGCAAAGGAAAATGCGCTCTCCTCCGGTCTGAAGGATGCACCGATCCGCTGGCTTGTCGATGACTGCGTAAAGTTCGTAGAACGTGAGATCCGCAGAGGCAACACTTATGATGCCATCATCATGGATCCTCCTTCTTATGGAAGAGGTCCCAAAGGTGAGATCTGGAAGATTGAAGACATGATCCACCCGCTCATTCAGTTGTGTACGAAGATTCTGTCAAAGGATGCTCTGTTCTTCCTTGTGAATTCTTATACAACAGGACTTGCTCCTGCTGTTCTGACCTATATGCTTGCAACTGAGTTAAAACCATGGAACGGAAAAGTCGAATCTCAGGAAATCGGTCTTCCGGTCAAAAATACTGGTCTTGTACTGCCTTGCGGTGCATCCGGAAGATGGGAAAGCTGCAACTAAAACAAATAAAAGCAAAAATCTGCAGAAAGTGCCGAATATAATTTCTCAACGCACTCTCTGCAGATTTTTATTTCACTTTAATTCTTCCCAGAATTTCTCCGATCGGCGCGGAAATACTTAAGTTTGCTCTGACTGCCTTTGCCATCTCTGATTTATTGATCACCACCAGATACTTTCCGCGAAAATAATCGATAAATCCTGCTGCCGGATATACAACCAGAGATGTGCCTCCGATGATCAGCATATCTGCCTGCGAAATCACCCTGACAGCCTTTTCGATTATCGTTCCGTCCAGCGCTTCTTCATATAGAACAACATCCGGCTTGATCCGCCCTCCGCATGAACACACTGGTACTCCTTCTGCCGCTTTCACAAATCCTGCATCATAGAACCGTCCGCATTTTTCACAGTAATTCCGATGAATGCTTCCATGCAGTTCATACACAACCTGACTCCCCGCGGCCTGATGCAGCCCGTCAATATTCTGTGTGATGACTGCTTTTATCTTACCTGCATTCTCAAGTTCTGCCAGCTTCAAATGTGCGGCATTGGGCTTTGCATCCAATACCATCATCTTCTCCCGATAGAACTCAAAAAACGCTTTCGGATGCTTTTCATAAAAACTGTGGCTTACTACTTCCTCAGGTGAATATTTATAAGACTGATGATAAATTCCATCCGCGCTTCGAAAATCCGGAATATTACTTTCGGTAGATACCCCTGCTCCTCCGAAAAATACAATATTGCTGCTCTCATCGATCATTTCCTGCAGTCTCTCTACTTCTGCTTCATACATGTTTCCCACCTCTTTGTCAGTTTCTATTTACAGTTTATCAATCTTCAAATAAGTGTCCCTGCTCAATATGCTTCTGAATGATCTCCTTCATCTGCTCCCAGATTATCTCTGAAGTCTCCGGGATCCGCTCATTTCTTTTATACACCTGACTTCTGTGTACTCCGTGCTCTTCCCAGCTTTTCCCACCTGAAGCATCATTCAGCAAAAGAGGCTGGAAATTATCGAGAAGATGGGCATATTTTGCTTCCGGAGTCTTATAAGCTTCGAACTCTTCCCACAACTTGCGGAATTCTTGTCCCTGATCTTCCGGCAGTAATCCAAAAATACGATCAGCCGCCTTTTCTTCCCGTTCCCTCTTGGTCGCCGCACCACTTTCATCATATGCATACGTATCTCCTGCATCAATCTCAACAAGATCATGAATCAGAACCATGATCATCACCTTCGTCAGATCCACCTCTTCTTTCATGTAATCCTTTAAAAGTACTGCCATAAGCGCCAGATGCCAGGAATGTTCTGCGTCATTCTCTTTTCTGTTTGCATCCGCAAGATATGTCTGCCTGAAAATATTCTTTACTTTATCTACTTCTACAATAAACTGTATCTGCCGTTTTAATCGTGTATCCAATTCTTCTCTTGATCTTTCCATCGTATTTATTCCTCCAGTAATTCTTTCATATCACTGCATCCATATCTGTCCAGAAAATCTTCCATTCCTTCTTTGATCTCATCTCTTGTGTAATGATACCTGTGAAGGACCTCGTCCTCAAAACAATTCAAATACGCATAAAATGCCAGCGCCATCTCCAGATACTCCATATCTCCAGGTACCATTTCTTCATAGAGAAGATTTTCCGCTTCATTGATCTTGCCTTCATCAGCCATCCTGCATAAACGTGTATACAGATCATCTCCTACATGGTATCTGTTCGTTACATCCAGTTCATACATGGGTTTCTTCTTGTTGAATAGCAGTCTTCCCAATACATTTGCAAATTCCTTGATCATACGCATAATATAGTCTTGTTCAACATTCATATTTTCTGCTCCTTTCTGCGAATCAGAAGAATTCTCATTTTTTTCATTATACTCTTGCCATCCTCTGTCAGCAACCCGGAATCTAATCTGCCCGACATTTTTTCAAAAATATATTGACTTGGAGCACACTCCATGCTTTATAGTATTCTTATATCAAGAGTACACAAATACTCGAATTTCCAAGAAGGAGGGATTCTCTTTGACGATCAAAGAAGTCAGTGAAAAATATCAGATCACACAGGACACCCTGCGCTACTATGAACGCATCGGTATGATTCCGGCGGTTCCTCGAACATCCGGTGGTATTCGTAATTACAAAGAAGCGGATCTGGGCTGGATTGAACTCGCTCTGTGTATGAGAAATGCAGGTCTTCCAGTCGAATCCATGATCGAATACGTGCATCTGTTCCAGGAAGGAGACGAGACAATCCCCGCAAGACTCCATCTCTTACTGGAACAGAAGGAACATCTGATCGAACAACAGAACAAGATTTCGCAAATGTTAAAACGCCTGGAATACAAGATCAGTCGGTATGAAGAAGCAGTACAGACCGGAAAACTTGTCTGGGATGAGGATAAAGCGGAGGAATGCAGGAAACGATAAGAGATTAAATTTTTTCTATACAAAATGGGCAGATGATTGTTTCACCTTCGACCATCTGCCCACACAATACTATTCACTTAAATTTATATCTTCTTCACTATATAGCACTTCCCCGTTGCTTTCAATCACTTTCTGATACCAGTAAAATGATTTCTTCTTATACCGTTCCATCGTACCTGTTCCATCATCATTTCTGTCTACATAAATGTACCCATATCGTTTTTTTAATTCTGCAGTAGATGCACTGACAACATCGATACATCCCCAGGATGTGTATCCCATAATTTCCACGCCATCCTGAATTGCTTCCCCCACCTGTATCAGGTGATCCTTCAGATACTGAATCCGGTAATCATCCTCTACTGTTTTGTTTCCATTCTCATCTTCGTTCAGAACATCTACAGCTCCCAATCCATTCTCTACAATGAACAGCGGCTTCTGATAGCGATCATAAAACATATTCAGCACATAGCGCAATCCTTTCGGATCGATCTGCCACCCCCAGTCACTTGCTTTGAGTGTTGGATTCGGTACTCCTCCCAGAAGATTTCCAAGACCTTTTTTCTGTTTTTCAGGATCTGATGTCGCACAGACACTCATATAATAACTGAAGGATACAAAGTCTACCGTATTTTTTAGAATTTCTTCATCTTCCGGAGCAAACTGAATCTGGATTCCATGCTCTCTGAAGTATCGTTTCATATATCCCGGATATTTTCCTCGTACATGCACATCTCCATAAAAATAGTTACGATGCTCTGCATCCATCGCCGCGATCACATCATCTGGTGATGGTGTCAGCGGATATGTCGGCATACTCAAAATCATACAACCAATCATTGCGTCCGTCATCATCTCATGCCCAATTTTTGTCGCCAATGCACTGGCTACCAGTTCATGGTGTGCCGCCTGATACAAATCCTGTTCTGTCAGTCCTTGCATATTTGCAATCCCACCACTCATGAACGGCGCATGAAGAAGTGAATTGATCTCATTGAATGTCAGCCAGTACTTTACTTTTCCTCTGTATCTCTTAAAAACAGTACGCACATACCGTTCATAAAATCCGATCATTCTGCGGTCTGTCCATCCATTGTAAGTCTCTGCAAGATACAACGGTGTCTCGTAATGAGAGAGTGTCACGAGCGGTTCAATCCCATATTTTCGGCACTCTTCAAATACACGGTCATAAAATTCAAGTCCTGCTTCATTAGGCTGCTCTTCATCCCCTTTCGGGAAAATCCTACTCCAGGCAATGGATGTCCGAAATACTTTAAATCCCATCTCGGCAAACATTTTGATGTCTTGCGGATATCTGTGATAAAAATCGATAGCCTCCAGTTTTAAATTCTCTTCTGTAGGAAGTTTTGTCCTGCTTCCACGAATTCCTCTCGGCAATACATCCTGCACACTCAAACCTTTTCCATCTTCCTGATATGCCCCTTCACACTGATTTGCCGCAACCGCACCACCCCATAAAAAGTTTTTCGGAAATATACCCATACCTTAATCCCTGCCTTTCTCAACGTTTGTTTTGTCTGCTTCCACGACCAGCAGTGCATCATAGTAAAATGGATGCATTGCAATCTCTGTTTTTCCTTCTCTGCATACTGCATTTACATATGCTCTGTGCCCGGATGCCAGATCCACTGCCCTGACACTGCATCCCTTCAACTCTCTGTTTAACACAATCTTCGTACTGTGCGGAAGATACAACAGATATCTGCCATCCGTTGTCTGCGCCATACGAATCTGTGTTGTCTCATTCTCTAACACTTCCTGTGCCGGTATCAACTCTCCTATATGAAGCTCATCAAGAAGCTGACGGATCATTCCATAATCCCACGCTCCCGGAAACTGTAGTGCTTCATTCCATGGAAACGGTGCGTCAAATCCTTCTCCAAGGATTGGATTTGCGGGTTTGTTCAGTTTTTGCCAGTTCCAGATTCCATGAGCTCCATAAGTCACCCCTGCACAAGCCCCGGACAAAACGCTGCTCCATGCTGCTTTTCTGGTATCTTCTGCCTGAAAACGACCATATATTTTTCTGCTGAACCCCATCTGTTCATAACATGGTTCTGCATTGATCAATGGTTTTTTCGGATATTTCTTACGGAAATTTTCCGGAAGGACATATGCCATATCCTGCCCTTCCCGATTATGTCCGGACTGGAACATATAAAAATCCAGTTTTTCCAAAAATTCTTCCGGAAGAAAATCATATCCCCGTTTGATATGCATCGTTTTCAATGTATGCGGACTTTTTTCACATAAAACATCCAGTGCATCCCGATAATAGGACACTGCTTCCAGCGTATCAAAATCTGTATCTCCGCTTACAATGTAAATCGGCTCAAATCGATCAAAAACATGTACAATCTTTTCTGTATATGTTTTAACAAATTCCTTCGGCATTACATTACAATCCGTAATCCTGCTCCCCCATGTTCCCGGCACATAATTTAACCAGAGCACCACCAGCGCCAACTGAAATCCTTCCTCTTCCGCCAGTTCACACATTCTGACCGCATGCTCATAATACGCCTCATTCCACTTTGTAAAGTCAAACTGATGTCCATCCGCTGTCGCAAACGGATACAGTCCGATATCTGAGATACAACGATCCCACTGCGGCATTGTATTGATCTGGAGAACGTTAAACCCCTGCTCTCTGCGTCTCTTCAGATAATAAATCCACTCATCCTCGGTTATATTTGTAAACGCACTCCAGATGGTATCTGCCAGATAAAAGAACGGCTTTCCATCCCTACAAAATGTGCTTTTATCCTCACTTACTGTTACTCTGTGCATGATGCTCTCCTTTCGTTCCTATTTGGAAACACAGTTCAGCAGAACTTCTCCTCTCTTCACGGATTTCTCTGCTGCCATCTTAATTTGCATATAGTCTGCTGTATTTGCAACAATGACCGGTGTTGTAATATCCAAACCTTCCTTTTTGATTCCTTCAATATTCGCTCTGACCAGAAGCTGTCCTGCTTTCACATGATCACCGGCTTTCACTTTTACATCAAAACAACTTCCATTTAAAGTCACCGTATCCATACCTACATGGATCAAAATCTCTGCTCCGATATCTGATTTAATGCCTACTGCGTGTCCGGTTGGATACATCACACTGATTACTCCGTCACACGGTGCACAGATTTCTCCATTTTCCGGAATTACTGCCGCACCCTGTCCGAGGATTCCTCCCGCAAACGCTTCATCTCTTACCTCAGAAAGAGGAATTACTTTTCCACTGACCGGCGCCAGAAGCGCTTCATCTTTTGCCGGAATAATTTCCTGTGGTTCTTCTTTCTTTTCTTCTTTTTTCGGAAGCATATCATCACTATATCCAAAGAAATACGTTACAATCGCAGATCCAAAATAGGCGATCGCACATGCGATTAAAAATCCGACAAATCCGACGCCGATATATCCCGGCAATGTCAAAATGCTTGTTCCAAGAAGTGTTGGTGCTCCTGTTCCTGCGGCAGCTACGATAGCTCCTGCAATTCCGGAAAATACCGCCCCGATGAAAAATGGTCTTTTAAACCGCAGTGTAACTCCATAGATCGCAGGTTCTGTAATTCCTGCGAGAACTGCCGAAAGCGCTGCCGGACCTGCCAGTTCCTTAACTGATTTGTCTTTTGTTTTCAGGAACACACCAAGTGTAGCTCCTGCCTGTGCCATATTATTGGGGCCGGTGATGGTAAACAATGTATCTCGTCCATACTCTGCAATATTATTCATAACGATCGGAACAAATCCCCAGTGTACACCAAACATGACTGCTGCCGGCCAGATCAGACCAAGCAGTCCCCCTGCAATAACCGGATTCAATCCCACCAGTCCTGTATATCCGGAAGCCAGTGCTTTTCCTACAGTATCTGCAATCGGCCCGATCACAAGATAAGTTGCCGGCACCATAATTGCCAGACTGAGAAGCGGCGTCAAAAAGGTTTTGCATACTGTCGGCACGATTTTCTTCAATCCTTTTTCCAGTTTAGAAAGTGCATATACTGAAATCACGATCGGGATCACGGATGAGGTATAGCTTACCAGCACAACCGGAATTTTTAAAAAGGTCAATGCCTCTCCGGCAGAATATGCAGCTGTCAGATCCGGATAGAGTAATGCCGCTGCAACTCCCACTGCCACAAACTCATTCGCTCTGAATTTTTTTGCCGCAGTATATGCCAGAAATACCGGAATAAACGTAAAGACTCCATCTGCTGCCGCATACAGAATCCGATAGGTTCCCATATCCGCCTTAAGCCAACCGAAGGTTGTACATAAAATCAACAACGCTTTCAGCATACCGGCACCACTCATGACACCAAGTACAGGTGCAAAGATACCAGAAATCGTATCCATAAATGTATTCAGGAGATTCTTTTTCTCCCCTGATTCCTCTGCATCACTCTGATTCTCCTTTTTTAAGTCTGTAACTTCAAAAATTGTATCATATACATCCGCTACATGCTGCCCGATTACAACCTGGATCTGACCACCGCTGTCAAGTACTGTAATCACACCCTCCAACTGCTCCAGTTTTTTCTTATCTACATTCTGTGTGTTTTTTACTTTAAATCGAAGCCTTGTTGCACAATGAACCAGAGCATTTACATTTTCTGATCCGCCAATATATCCGACAATTTCCTTTGCCAGCTTCTCATAGTTTTTCTTCGCCATGGTATCCTTCCTCCTGCTTTTCGTAAACTCATAACGCGCGTTCTTTATCTAAAACAAAGATAACATCTGACAGAAAAACTCTCAATCCCCTTTCATTTTTTCTGCTATTTTGCAGATTTCACTTCCAATATCCTCTAATTCTCTCCTCAAATTTATAAAAAAATAACAGGCATTTAAATTTTCTTTAAATACCCGTCATCAAATATTTTTCACCCATAAATATATTTTGTTTTATCGAACACTGTTTCCCCTTCTGAAAGCCGGGTCTTATAATACACTCTCATAATTTCTTCGTTTTCATCTTCCATATAACGGAGCAGATGCTTCACTGCTGCTATGTGGCGTTTCGTATGGGTACCTTTGATCAGTGTCAATTCAAATCCCGGAAGTTCCACTGGTGCGACTGCATCAAATCCAAGCAGAGAGATGTCTCTTGGAATCCGTATATTCCGCTCAAGAAGCGCTTTGATCACCCCCATGGAAATGACAGAACTTTCCAGAATAAACGCAGTCACTCCCCGCATGCCTTCATCCAGATATTTTCCCATAGAAAAAGCAGCTTCCTCTACATTACTGCCAAGATGTCTGATACGATTGCTTGCATCTCCACACTCCCTCTTTGCCATCTCCAGAACAAACGCTTCTCTTCTTTCGAGAAAATTGAAAATATCAATATCTTCTGCCAGATATACGATCCTGCTATGCCCCTTATCTACCAGGTAATCTACACCTCTTCGGATGCCTTCCCGGTTATCGATCAGAAAACTATTGATTCCCTCTTCATAAAACAGATTATCTCCTGTTACGATCGGTATCTGAAGTTCTAAAAAAGGATAAATATCTGATTTTCCCATTTCTGCCGCCATGATGTAGATTCCCTTTACATCCTTCTCCCTGCATTCAGCAATCAGATTCTCTACATGTTCAAACTGTTCCTGAAACAGACGATATTCAAATGAATACCCGCATCTTTCCACAATCGCTCTTATCGTTTCAATCACAGGATGACGGTCTTGACTTCGTTTCATAATAATTCCGTTTTTAACGTAGTTGATCATCATCACTTTGCCCTGAATAGATTTTTCCTGTGTCTCAAAATTCTTCAGTTCTTTCTCCTGCTTTGCTCTTACACATTCCAAAATCCGCTTTTTTGTATTGGCATTGATTCCCGGACGGTTATTGAGCGCCAGAGACACTGTTGCCTCCGAAAGCCCAAGTTCCTGCGCAATTTCTTTTGCTTTGATTCGCATAAACGCCTCTTTCTCTAATGAAAAATTTCAAGCACTCCTCTTAGTTTCTCCACTTCAATCTGCCCCGGCGCAGATGTTTGTCCTGCCGCCCCGAAAGTCAACGCAGAGCCAAATACTTCTCCACAGAATCTGCTGATCACTCCGTCTTTTGCCATAGACATCGTGATGATGGGGCGATCGGCATAGTTTCCTGTCATCTCTTCCGTTGCCGCAAGCAATGTCAGCACATCTTTCTTGCACTGCGGCATCACTGCGATCTTGGGAAGGTCTGCCCCAAGTTCCTGCATCTTCTGAAGTCTTGCCACGATTTCTTCTTTAGAAGGAGTTTTCTCAAAATCGTGATTGGAAACCACCACTTTCACTCCGAAGGTATGCGCTGTTTTTATGAGAGATTTCACCGTTTTCTCTCCTGCTGATAATTCTACATCGATTAGATCTGCCATCTTAGTCCGGACTGCTTTTTCATTCAATTCTCTGTACGCCACCGCATCGATTGCCTGTTCTCCGCCCTCCTGCAGTGTACGGAATGTGAATAAAAGCGGAATCTCTCCTGTAATTTCACATAGCTTACGCAAGACATGTTCGATGCACTCAAACGAAAATACATCTTCGTACCAGTCCACTCTCCATTCCACTACATCTGCTTTTGCCTGTACTGCACTTTTTGCGTTTTCTAAAATCTCCGGTACTGTTTTTCCCACTATCGGAACACAGATTTTCGGCATTCCTGTGCCAATCTCTAAATTTCTCACTTTTATAGTATTCATCGTTTGTTTTCCTCCCTGGATCACTGTTTTATATCTACTGTATCTTATCTTGAAAAATCCTGCAAGAGCAGTCTTGTTTTTATTTTCTCAACTCTTTTAACTGTCTCATCAGAAGAGGGATTTCAAAAAGAAGCATCACGATCCACCCGATCAGATTCGCCCACGCAAGGCTTACAAATCCAAAGTGGAATACCAGAAACATCACAATGACTGCCAGCACACGTCCTGCCATATTCATAAAAGTACTGTACAGTGTCACCTTCAAATCTCCCATGCCACGGAAAAATCCCTGAATCCCATTCGTTATCGCCGGAAGAATATACATCCAGGAAACCAGATGCAGATAAGACCTCCCCAGAGCCACCACCTGTGCATCTTCCTGAGAGGTAAACAATCCCATAATCTTCTCTGCACCAAAATACATCAGAACCAGCAAAATCAGACCATATACCAGTTCAATCCCGATTCCACTCTGAAATCCCCTGCGGATTCTTTCCTTTTTGCCTGCCCCCTTATTCTGGGCAATAAAAGTCGTCATGGCATGTCCGATGTTCTGCTGAGGAATATACGCAAAATCATCCACGCGGTTTACTGCCGTAAATGCTGCCATTACACTGACTCCCTGGGTGTTGACCACTGTCTGAATGATTGTCTTTCCAATCTGAAGGCAGACTTGCTGCATGGCACTGGTGCTTCCATAACTAATAGTCTTTTTCATCAAACTTTTATCAAACACAAACCACTGCTTTCCCAGGCACAAAAGCGGAACCCGCTTCCTGATATACAACGCACAAAAAAGACAGCTGCTGGTCTCACTTAATACCGTTGAAATGGCACTTCCCGCCACGCCCCATCCAAATACTGCCACAAAAAGCAGATCTCCGAGCACATTTAAAATTGCACTGGCAACCAGAAAATACAGCGGCGTTTTACTATCGCCCAGTGCCCGAAGTGTATTGGCAAGAAAATTGTAAATAAACGTAAACAAAATTCCGATAAAAATGATCCTGAGATACACAAGCGCATCCGGCATCACTTCCTTCGGTACCTGTATCAGCCGAAGCAATGGTTCTGACAACAAGATCGTCAGCACGGATAACCCGATTGAAAATCCGCAGCCGGACAACAATGTGGTACTGATCTGACGAGATAACTGTTCATAATTTCCCGCTCCAAACTGGGAACTCATTAAAATACTTGCCCCCATACAAAGACCGCTGATCAAAAGGATGACAAGATTCATCACCGGTGTGGATGTTCCGACTGCTGCCAATGCGCTCTCCCCCACGTATCGACCTACAATGATGGAATCCACTGCATTATAAAAAAGTTGAAAAAAATTACCGAGTACCAGTGGTATCGTAAAGCCAATCAGAGGAACGGCCACTGCTCCTTGTGTCATATCATGTTCTGTTCCGTTTTTCATGCTGTTCCCTCCTTTTTCTACATTTTACCACACAAAGTCAAGAACCGGATTTCTGCATAATATGGCGGATAACAACATCTTTTACAACAGAAAACTGCAGCTATGAAAAAAGCTCGCACAAAACAGACAGTTTGTACGAGCTAAACACGATATCATTGCGTCCGTTTCCATACACAAGAGTAGGTTCTACATAAGAAATTTTGTGTTTGCTGGAACAAAGCATCTGAACAACATAAGATTTACTGTCCGTAAATTCTTTCGGCCCCATTACTCCGCCAATATATCCTAACCCTTTCACAGACTTTTGGTCTGCTATCTCTAACATGACTTTAGCCGGTAAAAGATTATATTTTTCGAGTTGTTCTTTATCTTTTGTATAAACACCAACGCAATCAAAGTTAGCAAGGGGCTATCGGTTAATTCCCGACAGCCCCAAATATGTATTTTCTATTGTTCTTCTTTGCCCGTTGCCCTCTTTTCTCCCATTTCTCGGATCATCTCTGCAATAACATCTTCCTCTTCTTCAAGTTCCTCTGAAATCTCAGAAATAGATTTTCCTTTTACCAGTTTCTTTTGAATCTGCATTCTAAGAAGCTCAATTTTCCCTTCGAATTTTCCCTCTTCTCTCCCTTGTACTCGTCCTTCTTCTCGTCCCTCTTCTCGTCCTTCTTCTCTTCCAACCTCTCTGCCCTCTTCCCAGGACGCTTCCCGCTCCTGCCGCATATGCTTTTCCTCATCATATTCATAAATACTCACTTGTTTCGCCTCCGCTCTGTTTTGTTTCAAAAACTCTGCCATGATCCCTTCCCGAATACACTCACTGATTGCCTGTTCCACTGCTTCTTCCACCGGCTTTACCTGGGCGTACTCCCGCACTCTTGCCGTATATTCCGAATAATCCTTGAGAGATTTGCACATTCCCTTCAACTTTTCATTATGCCCGCGGTTAATGTTCAGCATCACCGCAGTCAGCTCCAATGCCGGATGTTCTTCTTTGACGCAATACGCATCAGACAATCTTAAAATTTTTCGATCCGGCTGTTCCTGACTTCCATTGTAAAAAATCACAAACTGCGGGGGCGGAATCTGAATGCATTTCGTACCATACAGGTTTTCATCTTTTGTCATCCCGGAATACAGATCCGAGATATAAAACAAATACCGCAGGGGCAGGTTGGGACTGTAGGTGGACTGATTTCCAGCAATTCCGGATCTTCGTAATGCCTTCCGCCGACCGCATTGTACAGATCGAGCAGATCTTTCCTGTCACTGTAGAGCATGGCAAAAATCCTCGATTTGTACAGTCTGTTTACGGGCTGCATCTGTGTTGTCTGGTTCATATAAATACCTCCTTGAATGAAAATAGCTGCAGGAGGCTTTCCAATACGGCATCTTTCTCTCAAACCTCTCTGCTGTTTTAGATTGAAATCAAAGCATAGAGATTTTCCGATATGCTATAAGAATAAAAGATGCGGTATGGTTCCGCTTAGAAAACCAGAATTTTTATGCTTTTCTGCATTATAACATGATTATTTAAAAAGAGAAAGTTGAAATTCGTTTTTTACCTCAAAAACTCCATCATTTCTTATTACGTAAAAAGAGAGGAAGATTCCTCCCCCTCTCAAATATGGATTTTCTATTTATCTTCTGATCATCATTGCTTCATAAGGTCTGAGCACCCCAGTCTCTCCTTTTTCCTTATAATTCCAGATCAGTACCTCTCCGTCTTTCCATTCACTCAAAAGATCGCACGCTGCCGGTGTTTCACTGAAATTTGCACATACCAGGACTTCTGTATCGCCTTCTTTTCTTATATAGGCAAACACCTGCGGATCCTCTTCCATCAAAAGTGTAAACTCTCCGTTTACAAACACGGAATGTTCTTTTCTCAGCCGGATCAGCTTCTGATAATAGTAGAATACAGAATCGGGATCGGATAGTTCCGACTCGGCATTGATCTTCGTATAATTCGGATTCACTTCCAACCATGGGGTTCCCTTTGTAAATCCTGCATTCACCTCACCACTCCACTGCATCGGCGTTCTTGCATTGTCCCTGCCCTTTGCATAAATGGAGTGCATGATTTCTTCCTTGCTGTATCCTTCATCCAGACGCTCTTTGTACATATTCAGTGTCTCAATATCCTGATAGTGGCTGATATCTGCAAAGCGCACATTTGTCATACCAAGTTCTTCTCCCTGATAGATATAAGGAGTTCCCTGCATTCCATGCAGCAAGGTAGCAAGCATCTTTGCAGATTCCACGCGGTATTTCTGATCATTTCCCCAACGGGACACGATTCTTGGCAGATCGTGATTGTTCCAGAACAGACTGTTCCATCCACATCCGTGCAGTTCTCTCTGCCATTTTGCAAGCACCTGTTTTAATTTCACTACTGGAAGCGGCGCCACATCCCATTTCGACTTTCCTTCCTGCTGATCCAGACCAATATGCTCGAACTGGAACACCATAGAAAACTCGCTTCCATCCGGATTGCTGTACAATTTGGCGCGTTCAATATCTGCGCCCCATGCCTCTCCTACTGTGATCAGATCTCCCTTTTGGAATGTTTCCCTGCTCAGTTCCTGAATAAACTCATGGAGTCTCGGTCCGTTGTTTGTGATCTTTTGATCCGGCTCCTTGGCGATCTGATCGATCACATCCAGACGGAATCCGCCCGCTCCTTTTTCCATCCACCAGAGGATCATGTCATAGATCTCACGGCGCACTTTTGGATTCTCCCAGTTCAGATCCGGCTGTTTTACCGAAAACTGGTGAAAATAGTACTGTTCCAGTTCCGGCACCCATTCCCAGGCAGATCCCCCAAATACGGATCTCATATCATTCGGATACACGCCCTCTTTCCCATCTCTCCAGACATAATAGTCATGGTACGGGTTATCCTTGCTTTTCTTTGCCTCCTGAAACCAGCGATGCTCATCAGAAGAATGGTTTAACACAAGATCCATGATAATCCGGATATTTCTCTTTTTGGCTTCTTTTATCAGCTCTTCCATGTCATCCAGACTTCCGAACATAGGATCGATATCCTGATAATCAGAGATGTCATATCCATTGTCATCCTGCGGGGATTTGCAGACCGGAGACAGCCAGATCGCATCGATTCCCAGCTCTTTTAAATAATCCAGTCTCTGAATGATCCCTCGCAGATCTCCGATCCCATCTCCATTGCTGTCCTGAAAACTGCGTGGATAAATCTGATAGATCACCGCATCCCTCCACCAGTGTTCTTTTCTTGTCCCTTCCATTGATGTTCTCCTTTATTTCTTTCTTCTGATCAAAGTTCCGTTTTTCTTCAATACACCCTGCTCAAATCTGCGGGAAAACAAAACTTCTCCCTCTTCTTTTACTGATACCGATTCCTCAGAACAGTTTAAGAGTACTTCCAGCTGATTGCCGTCCTGATCCAGTTTGATATACTCCACAAGACGTCTCTTCTCATACTCATTCGGAAAATGGAAATACAGACTTTTGCAGGCTGTTTCCTGTTTCCGCATTGCGATCAGCTTTTGCATGATCTGGATTTTTTCCTGGTTTTCGGATGAATCCAGTTCCTGCCACGGCATACATCTGCGGCAGTCCGGATCAAAACCGCCTTCCATTGCAATCTCTGTTCCATAATAAATACAGGCACTTCCCGGCATTGTAAACAACACGGCAAGTTGCTGGTAAAACAGATCCAGATCATCAAACCGACTCATCAGACGCTGCGTGTCATGAGAATCCAGAAGATTGAACATCACATTGTTGCTCTGCTGCATATACATCGTATAACAGCGGTTCACCATATACTCAAATTCTTCTTTTTCCATTCCCCGATCTAAGAAGAAATCATGGATTCCGCTCATCAGAGGATAGTTCATTACAGAATCGTACTCATCTCCCAGAAGCCACTGACTTGCATCATGCCAGATTTCACCCAGTAAGTACAGATCCGGTTTCATCTGTTTTAAATGCTCCCGGATTTTTTTCAGAAAACGATGGGAAACTTCATTTCCCACGTCAAACCGGATTCCGTCAATATCGAATTTGCGGATCCAGTCTTCGCATATTTTACAGAAGTATTGAATTACTTCTTCGTTATTTGTATTCAGCTTTGGCATTCCATCAGTAAATGCAAATGAATAAAACCGTCCATCTCTCGTATCTGCCCGTTTTTCGACTGTTTCCCAGTCATGGATCATAAACCAGTCTGCATACGCAGATTTTTCTTTTTTCTCCAGAACATCCAGCCATGGTGCAAACTTTCTTCCACAATGATTGAACACGGCGTCCACCATGATCCGAATCCCATGCTGATGCGCCTCTTCTACCAGATCTTTAAATTCTTCCTCCGTTCCAAAATGAGGATCGATCACCGTATAATCTGTGGTGTCATATTTGTGGTTGGATTCTGCTTTCATAATGGGATTCAGGTAGATTCCCGTGATTCCGAGCCCTTCCAGATAAGGAATTTTTTCCCGGATTCCATTTAAATTTCCGCCAAACCTTTCTTCATTTGTCACAGTACCAGTGCGCCACTTCGTCACACCGGCCTCTTCCTTCGTATCTGCTCCCCTGCAGAACCGGTCCGGAAAAATCTGATACCATACTGTCTCGTTGACCCAGTCTGGCGTCACATTAATATCCGCAGGATTCATCCACGGTACGGTAAAGCACTGCTGCATCCTTCCATCCATCTGCATCTGTTCTTCTGTCAGAAATCCATCCTCAAAATAATACCAGACTTCTTCCTCTGTATGTAATTCAAAATAATATTTGCAGCGTTTATACTTTGGAACCAATGTCGTTGTCCACCAGAGCTGGTGACGCAAACGTTTCTTAAAACAGATTTCCTCTCTCTTTCCGGTCCATTTCTCGTTTCCGCCAAGGATTCCCGATTCAAACGGATCTCCATAATGAATGAAGACCCGTCTGACATCATATCCTGTTCTTAAGTTTACGATCAGCTCATTTTCATTTAACGCATAACTCATCTGTTCTGATGTTTTATGAAAAATTCCAGCAAATTGCATGTTGTCTCTCCTTTAGTTCCGGAATGTGATCAGATTTTTATATCGTTTCAGTTCTTTCCCGGCAAGTGTAAAGTCCGGCATTCTCCACTCCCAGTTCGGAGAACCGACTGTCCCCGGTGTATTCAGATGCCCTTCTTTTCCTTGCCCTAAAATATCCGCCATCGGAATAATCGCATATTCTGCCTTGCTCTTTAATGTATAAGCAAGCAGACGGTCTTTGACACTTCCCTGTCTGATTCCCTCACGTGTGAGAAATCTGCGCACTTTACGCTTCGCCGCGCAGGTCAGATTATGATACCACTCCATCAAAGTATCATTGTCATGCGTTCCTGTATACACGATCATATTTTCTACATCGCGGAAGCTGTCATATGCATATTTTCCTTTTGTCTCAATCGAAAATACAAGGATCTTCATGCCTTTCAGATGATAGTGATCCTTCAATTCCAGTACTTCCGGTCTGAGATCTCCCAGATCTTCCGCCACCAGATTTACACCCGGGATCTTCTCTTTGAGCGTGTCGATCACTTCATATCCCGGCGCCTCAATCCACTCACCTTCCACAGCTGTCGGACAACTTGCCGGAATTTTCCAGAAGGTGTCAAACGCCCGGAAGTGATCGATCCGGATAATGTCAAACAGCTTGCTGCTGTATCCGATCCGGTCCACCCAGAACTGATAGTTGTTTTCTTTTAAATATTCCCAGTTGTAGATTGGATTGCCCCATCTCTGACCGGTAGCACTGAAATAATCCGGCGGAACTCCTGCAATAAAGATCGGCCTTCCGTCTGTATCCAGAAGGAAATTGTCTTTTGATGCCCACACGTCCACAGAATCTACCCCCACATAAAACGGCACATCTCCCATGATCTGAATATCATACGCATTGGCCTTTTCTTTCAGTTTCATCCACTGACTGAAAAATACATACTGTAAAAACATATGATACTGCACTTCTGTTTCTAACTCAGGCGCCAAATCCGTTCTCGCATCCGGCCACATTTTATCTTCCTGTTTCCATTCATTCCAGCAGCATCCCCCGTTTGCCTTTTTCAGTGCACGGAAAGCACCATATTCATATACCCAGCTCTGAGCTGCAAACTCCTGATAGTCTTTTGTCTCACAACCGCCACTTGTAAGAAATGCCTGAAAAGCTTCTCTTAAATAAGGCTCTTTGTGCAGACGCACAGCATCGTAATCGACTTTCGTCGCATATTCGTGAAACCCTTCTGGTCTTTCTTTTAACAGCCCTTCCTCATACAGCGTATCCAGACTGATATATAGCTCATCCCCTGCACAGGAAGAATATGGCTGATACGGGGAGTTTCCGTATCCCACCGGATTCATCGGCAAAATCTGCCAGATCTTCACACCGCTTTCTTTTAACAATGTCAGAAAATGATATGCTTCTGCCCCCATCTCTCCCACTCCCGTTCGGGACGGGAGGGAAGATACAGGCATCAAAATTCCTGTTTTTCTCATTTTACTCTCTCCTTTTGCTTTTGCCATATCCTACAGATGCCAGATGTCTCTGTTATACTCTGCAATCGTTCTGTCGGAAGAGAAAAATCCGGCTTTGGCAATGTTCACCAGCATTTTTTTCTCCCACGCTTTTTCATCTTCGTAATCAGAAAGCATCTGCTCTTTTGTTCTGATATAATCTTTCACATCCAAAAGTGCCATGAACCAGTCTTTGCCTACGATTTCTTTGTACAGACGTCCCAGGTTCACCGGATCTCCGATGCGGATCAAATCTTTACTGATAATAAAGTCTACCAGCTCTTCTACCAGCGGATCATTCTCATAGATGTCTTTGGAACAGTATTCTCCTGTCTCATACAGCTTGATGATCTTTTCTGATGTTTCTCCGAAGATATAAATATTGTCATCCCCTACCAGCTGGTGGATCTCTACGTTTGCTCCGTCTTCTGTTCCAAGTGTCACGGCGCCGTTGAGCATGAATTTCATATTTCCTGTTCCGGAGGCTTCCTTGGATGCCAGCGAAATCTGCTCGGAAATATCACATGCAGGGATCAGCTTCTCTGCTTTTGTCACATTGTAGTTTTCTACCATCACGATCTTCATATATGGGCTTACCTGCGGATCATTGTCAATGAGCTGCTGCAGGCAGAGGATCAGATGAATGATATCTTTGGCAATCGTATATGCCGGAGCTGCCTTTGCTCCGAAGATCATTGTGAGCGGACGTTTCGGCAGATTTCCTTTTTTGATCTCTTTGTATTTGTAGATCGCATACAGTGCGTTCATCTGCTGTCTCTTATACTCATGGAGACGTTTGATCTGGATATCAAATACAGAATTTTCATCAATCTCCACATTCTGTGTCATCTTGAGATATTTCTTTAACTCTGCTTTTGCTTCTTTTTTAATCTCTTTCAATTTTGCAAGAACATTCTCATCATCCTGATATGCCAGAAGTTTTTCCAGTTCTTCTGCATTCTCCATATATCCAGGTCCGATCAGTTCTTTTAAGTACTCTGCCAGATTGTGATTGCAGTGTACCAGCCATCTGCGGAATGTGATTCCGTTGGTCTTATTGTTGAACTTCTGCGGATAAATATCGTAGAACGGTTTCAGCTCAGATTCTTTTAAAATCTCTGTGTGAAGCGCTGCCACACCGTTTACTGCATATCCGAAATGGATATCAATATGTGCCATATGCACACGGTCCATCTCATCGATGATATACACTCTTGGATCGTGGAAATCTCTTCTGACCCGTCTGTCCAATTCCCGGATGATCGGCATCAGATGAGGCACTACTTTTTCCAGGTAAGAGATCGGCCATTTTTCCAGCGCCTCTGCCAGGATTGTATGATTGGTATAGGCACAGGTCTTGCTCACCACATCCACTGCAGTGTCGATATTGAATCCTTTCTGCTCAGTGAGGATCCGGATCAGTTCCGGGATCACCATCGTCGGATGGGTATCGTTGATCTGGATACACACATGCTCATGCAAGTGATACAGATTCACTCCACGCTCCTCGGCTTCTTTGAGGATCAACTGTGCTGCATTGCTGACCATAAAGTACTGCTGATAAATACGCAGAAGCTGTCCTGCCTCATCACTGTCATCCGGATAGAGGAACAATGTCAGGTTTTTGTGGATATCCTGTTTGTCAAACTGGATCCCGTTTCCAATGATGCTCTCATCTACACTGTCCAGATCAAACAGGTGCAGTTTGTTGCAGCCGCTCTGATATCCCGGTACGTCAATATCATACATGGTAGATTTCAGAGTAAAATCTTTAAACGGAACCTCAAAACTCACATCTGTTTTTGTCAGCCAGCTCTTTTCTGTGATCCATGGATTTTTCTCTTCCCACTGTTTGTTGTCAGAAAATTTCTGAAGGAATAATCCGTCGTGATAGTTCAGTCCCACACCGTCTCCATTAAGTCCGAGTGTTGCGATGGAATCCAGGAAACATGCTGCCAGACGTCCCAGTCCTCCGTTTCCAAGAGATGGTTCCAATTCTACTTCTTCAATCTCTGTCAGATCGTGTCCGTGTTTTTTCAGCACTTCTCTGACTTCTTCAAATACACCCAGATTGATCAGGTTGTTGGACAAGAGTTTCCCAACCAGAAATTCTGCGGAAATGTAGTACAGTTTTCTGTCTCCCTCGTTGTGTTTCATACCATTCATTTTTTCTTTGGACCACTGAAGAAGCGCTGCGTAAATCTCTTCACTGGATGCCTCTTTTATTCCTTTGCTGCAAACTGTCTGTAACATCTGCTCTAATTCTTTTTCCATTATCATTCTCCTTTCAGATTCCATGTTCTATTTCTTCTTTTTTTCAATCTGTTCATATACACGGAGCAATTCTCCGACACTCCATGCCTGTGCAAAACAGCCTTTGGAAGACACTGGGTTTTTCCCGTCGTAGATTTCCGGCAGCTGTCCAATGCACCCTTCCTTAAGTGCGCACTCCAGAACTTCCAGCTGCTCTTTTACGTCCTGTTTTGCGCGTTCACTGTATGCGTGAACCTTGAGATACGCCAGATAGTAAGCCCCCAGTGGGAACGTCCATACAGTGCCCTGATGGTATGCCATATCCCGCTTTTCCATCGCTCCTTCATAGTATGGATGAAATTCCGGATCTGCTTCTTCCAGTGTACGCATCCCATAAAAAGTATACAGCTTTTCAAAAACAGTTTCCACTATCTTCCGCTCTTTTTCCGGCTCCAGCATCGTAAACGGCATGGAGAGTGCCCAGATCTGATTGCAGCGGATCTGGGTATCTGCCTCTATTCCGGAAACCAGGTCTTTCAGACAATTTTTCTGCGACATCCAGAATTTTTCTGTAAACGAATCCCTTACCTTTTCTGCCAGTTGCGCGTAGTATCTGCTTGTTTCTGCTTCTTCTGTAAATGTTTCCATAATTTTTAAGGCATTGTACCAGTAGGCATTGATCTCCACCGGCTTTCCGTGTCTTGGAGTCGGCAGAATCTCTCCCACACGTACGTCCATCCAGGTCACCTGAGCAAGACCTTCCCCTGCACAGATCAGCCCGTCTGTATCCATGTGGATCCCAAACTTTGTCCCGTTCTGATATCCATCCATGATCCGCTCCATCACCGAATACACTTCCCGGACAAACTCCATATCTTTTGTTGCTTCATAATACAAATACACGCAATTGATAAACAACAGTGCCGCATCGACTGTATTGTACAGCGGCTCGTTTCCTCCCTCCGGAAACAGATTCGGCATCAGACCGTCTCTCTCATTCTGTGCAAAGGTGCGCAGAATCCTTTTTGCAGTCTCAAACTGTCCGGTAGAAATGCAGATTCCCGGAAGTGCAATCATCGTATCTCTGCCCCAGTCTTCAAAAAACGGATATCCTGCCAAAATCGTATCTCCCCCCGTGGATTCCCGTTTTGAAACAAACTGTCTGGCACTTTTTGAAAGCATTTTCCCAGCCTCCGAAGTAAATCCGGCTGTTTCCTCGAGCTGTTTTCTGTCTGCTTTCGTCTGCTCAATGATCGTCTGTGCACTGTTTTTTGATGGTTCCATCTCATAGACTACTTCCAGAACCACCTGTTTTCCCGCCTCTGCCTGCAGACGGATCTGATGGTTGGCTCTTGCGTGTCCATACGCCCTGCGTCCGTCACAGACATCATAGCGGTAAAAATAAACTTCCTCTGTCTCTGCGATCTCTTTTATCATTCCGTTTGTACGAAGATGCAGTGTCATTCCTTCACTTTCCACTGCTCCTTTTGTAAATACGATTTCCTGATCCGGCAAGAGATCGGCTCCCTTTGGTACGAACTGGAAAAATGGAGTCAGCACAAATTCCACATTCCGGCTGCTGCGGTTTTTGATTTCATAACGAAGCGCCACTGTATTTTCTTCCTGTGGCATTCCAATCTCTTTTTTGATCTCCACACCATTTACAAGGAATCTCCAGATCGGAGTATCTTCATAGGAAAATGCCGCCAGATGAAGATATCCATCCTCCGGTGTCTGCTCCTCAAACTCCTGTGTGGACAGTGTAAGCTCGTCTCCTTCTTCTATCAGAAGTTCTTCTTTTAAGCGGTGTATCATGTTGTATCTGCAGTTTGGCGCTGTTGTACAAGCCATCAACAGTGCATGATCATTTCTTGACACTGCACCAGTCATCGTCATGGAGGAAAATCCCCCCAGTCCGTTGGTCATCAGATAACAGTTTTCCAGTCCCCGCTCTCTCGTTTTCCAGTCTTGTTTTCCATACATCCATTTCATCACACTTTACCTGCTCTCTTCCCTTTTTCCAAGTATCAAAATACTGACCGGAGAAACTTTCATACGTTTCGCTGCAATCTGCGGATGTTTCCATAAAAAGCTGTCCTCTCCGTCTGCAAGAACTTCCCATGTCCCTTCTGAAAGTTTCACTTCCTTCTGTTTTTCACTGCCGTTATATACAATACAGAGTGTTTTCCACAACTGCACAAACTCTTCTCTTCATGTTCCCTCATCTTTCATTTTTGTTTCGTATTATTTCGTACATGATGATATCATTTTTTCCCTGTTTCGTCAATCCTAACAACGTATAGTACTCTTTATTTTCTATGTTTTGCATAGTTTTTATCCTGTATTTTTATTCACTTTCAATAATCCATGTTTTTTTGCAAACAAGAAACTTTCCGAAACTCATTCTCTTTTTCCATGGATATTCATTGCATTTTCCACTTTTTTTCTATATAATGAAAAAGGTTACTATGAACAGTAACAAAAAAAGGACGCAGAAAGGAGCCCCAATGGCTACATTACAGGATATTGCTGATCGTCTGAATATCTCAAAAGGCACTGTTTCCAAAGCCTTAAACGGTGCACCTGATATCAGCGAAACTTTACAAAAAACCGTACTGGAAACAGCTGTTGAAATGGGATATACAAAAATCCGCCGCCAGAAGGCTGCGGAGAAAAAACTCTGTATTCTGATTGAAAACGTAGATTACAAAGAGTCACATCAATTTGGATATGAAATCCTGCTCGGCTTCCGCCAGCTTGCAGAACCTGCCGGTTATACCGTAGATATTGTAGATACTACTGAAAAACTGCAGAAAAGCACCCCGTACGATGTTTTTATGCTGCAGAACCAGTATCTGGGAGCTTTTGTCGTTGGATTTTCGTTGAATGATCCGTGGATGAAAGATTTTCAGACCAGCAGAACACCGACCGTTCTGTATGACAACTATATTATTGCAAATCCAAATATGGCATATGTCGGAATCGACAACAACGAAGGCATGGAACTCGCCGTCTCCCATTTAAAAAAACTGGGACATAAAAAAATCGGATATTTGAGCAGCGCCCTTGGTTCTCATATCATGCAGATCCGCCACAAAGCATTTTTCCACGCTTTGAAACAAAACGGCCTAAAGTCCGATCCGACCTATGCGGGAAGTTCCTACTATATCACTCAATGTATGGAAAAGCATCTTCCCCGTCTGTTGGATCTGGGAATCACCTCTATTGTCTGCAGCCATGATCTGATCGCCAATGCCGCGATGATTCAGTGTCAGCAGCTCGGATACAAAGTTCCGGACGAGATCAGCATCATCGGGTTTGATGATCTCCCGATCTGCGCATATACTTCCCCGCCGCTGACTACCATCCGCCAGGAACGGATCCAGCTTGGCAAAAGTGCTTACTATGCTCTGGACAGTCTGATGAATCAAGTATCCATCGGAACACTTCTGTTACATGCAAAATTAATTGAGAGGGGATCGACCGGAGAGGTTCCTCAGACAAATAATAATATAAAAAGAACTGGCGATTGATTTCAGCTTCAACCGCCAGTTCTTTTTACAAATCATATTCTTTTAACAGAGTCTCCCGATATGCCTCATCCTCCACTGCCCGTTTCATATCGTCCATTCGCTGCTCTTTGAGTAATTTCTCATAAAGCGCATTGATTCTCCGTTCCCCTTCTTTATATCCTGTCTCATACATATCCTCTTCATATTTTTCCCTTTCCGTTTACAATCCCGCAATTTTCACAAAAACAGCAAAAAAAATACGCAGGCCATCGTATCGCCCACGCATTTTTCATTTCTTATAATTCAATCCGTCCTGTTGTATCTTTATTGATTACGTAATATGCTGCGGATTCTTCTGGCTTCAGATAAAGTTTTACATCTTTCAGCTCGCCTACTTTATGCTTCAGCTCTTTTGTCCAGACTTCTTTTACTTTTTTCATCAGCTCTTTTTCTGAATATTCTTTTCCGGCAAACTGCAGATACATTTCACATTTTACTGCTGTTTTTGCTGCTGTCGTTGTCTTTGCAGAAGTTTTTCTTGCTCTTGTCTTTTTTTCTTCTGCTGCCGGCTCAGATTCCTGTAACACAGCTGCTCTTGTTTCAATTGCTTTTGTTGTGTCTTTCTTGGTCTCGATTGCCTTTGCCTTTCCTGCTTTTGTCTCAATCGCCTCTACTTTTGCAGGTTTTACTTCTTCTTTTTTCTCTGTCGCCTTTTCATTTGCAACAACTTTCTTTGATGTCTGTGCTGATGTCACTTCTTCTGCTGTCTTTACCGGTGTCTGTACTGTTGTTTTCGCTGTTGTCTTAGATGCTCCTTTTTTTGCTGCCATATCAATTCCCTCCTGATAAAACACGAAACGGATATTGCTCCGCTTATCTTCCGGCTCTGCCGCAAACCACACGGCCGGAACATGACTGTTATCCCCTACTTTTCGCAGGTTCAGCAAATATTGTACCTCATTTTTCCAAAAACGTCAAAAAAATATCAGAGCTCCGTTTTCTTTTCCTGTTCCCGTTCCTGATAACCTCTGAAAAAATCGGATAATTTATCCAGTGTCTGCAGCAAAATTGCAAGCTCCTGCTCCTTTAGATTTTCAATCACCGCATTGGTCATCTGCATATGGAAATTCTTATGATGCTCATATGCTTTCTTCCCTTTTCCGGTCAACTGGATATAGACCACCCTGCGGTCTGTCTCGCTCCTCTGCCGTGTCACATATTTTTTATTGACCAGGCTGTTCATGGACGTTGTCAGGGAACCCGCTGTAATTCCCAGTGTTCTCGCAACTGCCGACATTGTGCTTTCCTCTCCCAGACCGATCGCTTCTATTATATGCATGTCGTTGTTGGTAATATCCTTAAATTCCTCTGTTATGATTGCTTTTTCTTCCAATTCCCAGATTTCGTTGAACAGGTGAACCAGTGTATCATTAATGGTCTTATATGCATCCAAAGATGTATTCTCCTCTCCGTACCATTCACTTGTTCCTGTCCTTTACGTAAACAATGATGCCACCACTTCCTCTACGGTCTCGATCTTTTCTGCCTTCCATGCGTTGGCGCCGCAAAAGATAAGTCCGTTTTCTATATCTCCTTTCACCGCGGCGATCAGGCTGTCTGTAATGCAGTATGGTATCTGAGAAGGGTTACATTTTGCAAGACATCTGTGACAGGAACTGTGTTCTATTTTCTCTCCAAGCATAACACGTTTCATGAGGGGATTCAAGATGGCTCTTCCCGGCATTCCGACCGGACTTTTCACAATGTCGATCTCATCTTTTACAGCTTTCAGATACGCTTCTTTATACCGCCGGTGGGCATCACATTCTTTTGTTGTAACAAATCTGGTTGCCACCTGAACCCCATCCGCTCCAAGCTGCTCCATCCTTTGGACATCACTTCTGTCATAAATTCCGCCTGCTGCAATCACTGGAATCCGGCACTTGTACTTCTTCGCATACTGCCGCACCACGTCCAGAATATTCCCGAACTCCATATGGTAGGCATCTCCCTTCCACTTGTCCAGTTCCGCCTCTGTAAATCCAAGATGACCTCCTGCAAGAGGCCCTTCTGCCACGATCAGATCCGCCGTCCTTCCATATTTTTTATCCCAGTATTTCAAGATTACCTGCGCAGAACGTGCTGTGGATACAATGGGAGCAATTTTCACCGCACTGCCTTCTGTCAGTGCCGGAAGGTCCACAGGCAGCCCTGCACCGGATATGATTAGGTCTGCACCTGCTTTTACTGCTGCCTTTACATGATCTGCATATCCTTTTAAAGCTGTCATGATATTATATCCTATAATTCCGTTTTCTGAAATTTGACGTGCTTTTTGCATTTCTTTTCCAATCGCACGAAGATTCGCCTCCTCCGGATGTTTATCAAAATCCGGTTCCCGATATCCGATCTGAGCAGTGGATATCACTCCGATTCCGCCGGCTTTCGCCACACTTCCCGCCAGCCTTCCCAGACTGATTCCTACACCCATTCCCCCCTGGATCAAAGGAACTTTTGTTATTTTTTCTCCGATTTTTAAGTTTTCCATATTTTACTTCTTTCTATGGTATTTTTATGTTGTTACATCTTCCGGAAACGCTCGTAACGCTGCACTGCCAGCTCCTCAGACGAGAAATTGCAGTGCGTGTCCAGAAACTCTGTGATCTTTTTTTGAAGAACAAAAACCACAGACTGCATGGTTTCTTCTGTATACACTTCCGGTTCCGCAATGACAGCTTCAATCACGCCAAGTTTCTTCAGATCTGCTGCTGTCAATTTCATCACCTCTGCCGCTTCACTTGCGCGTTTGCTGTCTTTCCACAAGATGCTCGCAAACCCTTCCGGAGACAGCACAGAATATATCGCATTTTCCAGCATCCAGACTTCATCCGCGACTGCCAGTGCCAATGCACCTCCGCTTCCGCCTTCTCCAATCACAACAGACAGAATCGGAACCTTCATGGATGACATTTCAAACAGATTTCTTGCAATGGCTTCTCCCTGCCCCCGCTCTTCTGCCTCTATACCACAAAATGCCCCCGGTGTATCCACAAACAGAAGAATCGGCCGTTTAAATTTCTCGGCCTGCTTCATCAGACGAAGTGCTTTTCGATATCCTTCCGGAGACGGCATTCCAAAATGATGCGCTACATTTTCTTTGGTAGATTTTCCCTTCGCCTGTGCGATCACTGTAACCGGAATCCCCGCAAACCTCGCGATTCCACCAATGATTGCAGGATCATCTCCATAACAGCGGTCTCCATGAAACTCCAGAAAATCGGAAAAAAGTGTACGGATATAATCCTGTCCTACAGGCCGGTCATTTTTTCTGGAAATTGTGACCCGTTCCCACGCATCTTTTTCCTGTACAGACTGCCGTTCTTTTTCCACTGCCTGTATCGGACTTTGAGTAACAGAACCTTTAAAATTCTGATGCATCTGCAGAATATTTGCAAGAACAGTTCTCATCTCTTTTCGCTCTACGATACGATCGATAAAGCCGTGTTCCAGTAAAAATTCAGAACGCTGAAAGCCTTTCGGCAGTTTTTCCCCGATAGTCTGTTCAATGACTCTCGGACCTGCAAATCCAATCAGCGCTTTCGGCTCTGCCAGGATTACATCTCCCAGCATTGCAAAGCTGGCAGTCACCCCGCCTGTGGTCGGATCTGTCAGCACCGAAACATAGAGAAGTCCCGCATCACTGTGCTGTTTTAATGCAGCTGCCGTTTTCGCCATCTGCATCAGAGATACAATTCCCTCCTGCATTCTGGCACCGCCGGAACAGGCAAATATAATCACCGGGAGCTGTTCCTTTGTGGCGCGTTCCACCGCTCTTGTGATTTTTTCTCCCACAACCTGTCCCATGCTCGCCATCAGAAACCGCCCGTCACACACCGCGATCACCGCAGGATTGCCCTCGATAGATGCTTTTCCGGTCACAACAGCTTCTGAAAGTCCGGTCTTTTCCTTCAGACTTTTTACCTTTTCCTCATATCCCTTAAACTCCAGCGGATTGACAAATTCCATGTCTTTCTCCCACTCTTCAAAGGAATCTTCATCCACAGTCATCCGGATTCTTTCATATGCGTGCACCCGGAAGTACCCCTGACATTTCGGACAGATATAGCCTGCACTTTTTACCTCTTCCGTCAGAATCGCAGCGCCGCATTTATTGCACTTCTTCAGGAGTCCTTCCGGAACTTCCGGCCGTTCGCTTTTCAGCGGAATATAACTTTTTCGATTTTTCTTAAACATATTCTGCAGTTTCATATACTTGCTTCCTTTTTACTGATTTTCCATCGTTTCAATAAATTCAATATCGGTATTTCCACTTACAAAATCGGGATGATGTAAAATGTCATACTGATAATCCACATTGGTCTGAATTCCCTCAATGATCACTTCACCCAATGCACTTCGCATTTTCAGAATTGCTTCGTCTCTGCTTTTGGCATGCACGATCAGCTTTGCCAGCATGGAATCGTAATACGGCGGCACTGTATATCCACTGTAGATCGCCGTATCAATCCGCACCCCTTTTCCGCCTGGCAGATAGACATCTGTGATAGTTCCCGGAGAAGGGCGGAAATTCTTTACCGGATCCTCGGCATTGATTCTGCATTCAATAGCATGACCATTTAAGGAAATGTCTTCCTGCGAAACTTTTAGCTTCTCTCCATCTGCGATCCGAATCTGCTCCTTAATCAGATCGATTCCTGTCACCCACTCTGTGACCGGATGCTCTACCTGAATCCGGGTATTCATTTCCATAAAATAAAAGGCTCCGCTTTTCTCCAGCAGAAACTCAATCGTTCCCGCATTGGTATACCCTGCTGCCTTTGCCGCCCGCACAGCGGCCTCTCCCATTGCTTTACGCAGCTTCGGATTTAACGCCGAAGATGGAGATTCCTCGATCAGCTTCTGATGATTCCTCTGGATCGAACAGTCCCGCTCTCCCAGATGCACTACATTTCCATGCTTGTCTGCCAGAATCTGAAATTCAATATGACGCGGATGCTCAATAAAATGTTCGATATACATGGCATCATCACCAAAGGCATTTTTTGCCTCACTCTGAGCCGTCAGAAATGCAGACTCAAATTCCTCCTCTGAATATGCGGTGCGCATTCCTTTTCCGCCGCCTCCAAGCGCTGCTTTGATCATCACCGGATATCCCACTTCCCCGGCAATTCGTTTCCCGTGATCTGCTTCGTATATACATTCACTGCATCCGGGAATAACCGGTACATTGGCTGCTTCCATAGTCTGCCTGGCAATCGATTTATTTCCCAGTTTTTGAATCACAGAAGAAGACGGTCCGATAAAGATGATTCCACATTTTTCACAAAGCTCTGCAAATCTGCTGTTTTCTGACAGAAATCCAAATCCCGGATGGATCGCATCTGCACCGGATGTCAGCGTGGCACTTAATATATTTTCCATACTCAGATAGCTTTGTGCAGACGGCGCCGGACCGATACACACTGCCTCATCCGCCAGCTGTGTATGCAGTGCTTCTTTGTCTGCCTCTGAATAAACAGCCACAGTCAGAATGCCCATCTCCCGGCATGCCCGAATGATCCGGACTGCAATCTCACCTCTGTTTGCAATCAATATTTTTTCTATCATCTCTACTCACCTACCATAAATGTCAGCTGTGCACTGGCTACCACGTTTCCATTCACAGATGCCACTGCTTCCCCGACTCCTACCGGCCCTTTGCGTTTGATGATCTTTGTCTCCAGCTTCAGTTTGTCTCCCGGAAATACCATTCCTTTAAATCTGCAGTTCTGCACGCCTCCGAAAAATGCGATCTTCCCCTGATTTTCCGGAACACTTAAGATCGCGACTGCACCAACCTGCGCCAGAGCTTCTAAAATCAGCACCCCCGGCATCACTGCTTTCTTTGGAAAGTGCCCCCGGAAAAATTCTTCCCGGTAAGTCACACACTTATATCCCACCGCAAATTCTCCGGGTTCAAAATCTTCAATCGCATCCACAAGTAAAAACGGATGTCTGTGAGGAATGATTTCCTGTATCTGTTCAATGTTCAATGCTTTCATATTCTGCACCTGCCTATCTCACGATAAAAAGCGGCTGTCCGTATTCTACCGGCGCTCCGTTTTCTACCAGTATTTCTTCTATCGTTCCGTCAAACTCACTTTCAATCTCATTCATCAGCTTCATTGCTTCCACGATTGCCAGAATCTTTCCTTTCTGTACCTGCTCTCCCACCTGTACAAACGGATCTGCATCCTCTGCCGGTGATGCATAGAAGGTTCCTACCAGAGGCGACTTGATGACATTTCCCTCTCTGCTTTTTACAGATTCCCGCGGCTGCTCAAGTACGTTGTCCGACACAGACTCACTTTGCTCTGCAAGTCTGACTTCCCCTTTTTCTTTTTTTAAAGAAATCTTAAAGTCTCCTTCTTCATATTTGAATTCTCCGAGATTCGAGGATGAGACTGTCTGGATCAGTTCTACCAACTGCTCAAATTTCATATTATCTACACTACCCTTCATATTTTTTCAGCAACAGTGACGCATTGTGTCCTCCAAACCCGAGAGAATTCGTCAGCGCATATGTGATCTCTTTTTCAACCGGTGCGCCGATCGCATAATCCAGACTGCACTCTTCCTCTGTCTCTTTGGTTCCCATGGTCTGGTGGATGAATCCATCCTGGATACTTTTCACGCATGTAACAAATTCCACCCCGCCGGCTGCTCCCAGAAGATGTCCGATAATCGATTTTGTAGAATTGACAACAACCTGATCTGCCGCTGCTCCCAGTGCATACCGGATTGCTCTTGTCTCATACAGATCATTGTGATGGGTACTCGTTCCATGCGCATTGATGTAATCGATCTGCTCCGGCTGTGCGCCTGCCTCTTCCATCGCAAGCTTCATCGCCATCCCGGCTCCCTCTCCGTTTTCTGCCGGAGACGTAATATGGTACGCATCTCCCGTTGCCCCGTATCCGACAACTTCTGCGTAAATTCTGGCTCCCCGCTTCTTCGCATGCTCCAGTTCTTCCAGCATTACGATCCCGGCTCCCTCTCCTAACACAAATCCATTTCTGTCTTTGTCAAAAGGAATGGAGGCTCTCTTAGGATCCTCAGAATCCGAAAGCGCCGTCAGCGCCGTAAATCCTGCCACGCCGCTTGGGCAAATACAGCTTTCTGCACCTCCTGCCACGCAGAGATCCAGATCTCCATATGCAATCGCACGGAATCCGTCTCCGATACAATGCGTTCCTGATGCGCATGCTGTCACAACACTGGTACATTTTCCTTTGAATCCCAGCTGAATAGAAACATTTCCTGCTGCCATATTGGAAATCATCAGCGGAACCATCAGAGGATTCACTCTGGATGGCCCTTTCTGCAGAATTTTTTCGTAATTTGTCTCCACAGCCTGAAGGCTTCCGATTCCTGAACCAACGATCACCCCCGCCCGATACGGGTTCTCCTGACTCATATCAATTTTCGCATCTTCAAAGGCTTCCTTTGCCGCGGCTACTGCATACTGAGCGAACGGCTCCATTCGCTTCGCTGCTTTGAAATCCATCCGCTCTTTTGCCGAAAATCCTTTCACCTCTGCCGCCAGTTTTACCTTGTATTCTGAAGTATCAAACTTTGTGATGGGACCGATTCCCACCTTTCCTTCCCGCACACTGCTCCAGAACTCCTCCACTGTGTTTCCCACAGGTGTCACTGCTCCAAGCCCGGTCACTACCACTCTTCTTTTCATACTGTTCTCCTTTTCTACATTGCCATACCGCCATCCACATTCAATACCTGGCCGGTGATATATCCTGCTTTGTCTGATGCAAGAAACCAGACCGCTTCTGCCACATCTTCCGGATTTCCAAAACTCCCCAGCGGAATCTGACTCTTTGCATGATCCTGCACCTGTTCAGAAAGAACTTCTGTCATTTCTGTTTTGATAAATCCCGGCGCCACTGCATTGACTGTAATTCCTCTGGATGCGAGTTCTCTTGCCGCAGATTTGGTCAGCCCGATCACACCTGCTTTGGATGCACTGTAGTTTGCCTGTCCTGCATTTCCCAGAATACCGGATACTGAAGAAATATTGATGATCCGCCCCGCCTTCTGACGAAGCATCTGCCTGGACGCAAACCGGATTCCGTTAAAGGTTCCCTTTAAATTCGTCTGAAGTACCGCATCATAATCGGATTCCGTCATTTTCATGAGCAGCCCGTCTCGTGTGATTCCTGCATTGTTTACCAGAATATCCAGCCTTCCATAGGTTTCTATCACATCTTTAAAAAATACTTCACAGGCAGAAAAATCAGAAACGTCACATCCGTAAATTTCTGCATTTCCACCTTGTTCTTTAATTGTTTGCTGCACCTGTTTTGCCTGCTCTTCATTTCCACGGTAATTGATGACAACAAAAACGCCCTCTTCTGCCAGTTTTTCTGCAATTGCTCTTCCAATTCCACGGGAAGCTCCTGTTACGATTGCCACTTTCTGTTCTAACATAATTCTTTTCCTGCTTTCTCAATATCTTCCCATTTGGAAACCTGATATACTTTCACATCACGGTTGATCTTCCGTAAAAATCCGGATAACGTACGTCCTGGTCCAATCTCCACAAAGGTATCCACACCCTGTCTGATCATCTCTTCCACACTCTGCTGCCAGCGAACCGGTGCTGCGATCTGCTGTATAAGCAATTCTTTTGTTTCCTCGATATCCGAAACATACCGCCCGGTCACATTCGTCACATACGGGATCTGAAGTGGTGAACATTCAATCTGATCCAGTACCTCTTTTAACTGTCCTGCCGCTTCCTGTAACATCGGAGAATGAAATGGACCACTGACGTTTAACGGAAGTACCCGTTTTGCTCCTGCATCCTTTAAAACTGCCCCTGCCTGCTCTACACTTTCTTTCCATCCGGTGATCACAATCTGCCCCGGACAGTTATAGTTTGCAATACTCACTCCTTCAATCCCAGCGATCGCGGCTTCAATCTTTTCGGCATCCAGGCCAAGTACCGCAGCCATCGCGCCTTTTCCATCCGGAACGGCGTTCTGCATCAAAATGCCTCTCTTTCGAACTGCCAGGATCGCATCCTCGATCTGCATCCCTCCTGCCGAAGCAATGGCACAATATTCTCCCAGACTCAACCCTGCCGTTACATCCGGCTTCACACCGGATGTACGCAGCACCTGCTCCATTGCCATACAGACCGTAACAAGTGCTGCCTGGGTATATTCCGTCTGATGAAGATTTTCATTTTCCTCAAAACACAAGGATTTCATATCCAGCTTCAGAAGCCCGGATGATCGGTCAATGATATTTCTCGCAATCTCGCTGTGTTCGTAAAAATCTTTTCCCATTCCGGCTGTCTGCGCTCCCTGTCCGGGAAACATAAATGCTATTTTACTCATGCTTGGAAACTCCTTTTAACAATTTTTCTGCCTGCTCGGTGAGATTCTGTATGATCTCCTCACAGGAAAGTATCTCTTTTACCATTGCCGCAGACTGGCCTGCCATCACACTTCCATTTGTCACATCTCCGTCCACAACCGCTTTTCTAAGCCCCCCCAGCGTCAAAAGCTCCAGTTCTTCAAACGGAACCCCCGCCTGTTCTTTTTCCAGGTATATTTTTGTCATCTGATTGCGAAGCGCACGAACAGGATGCCCAGTGCTTCGTCCGGTGACTCTGGAATCAATATCTCTGGCTTTTATAATACAGTTTTTATAGTTTTCGTGAACCTGTGCTTCTCTGGATGCCACAAACCTGGTACCAATCTGTACCCCTTCTGCTCCCAGCATGAATGCCGCAGCCATCCCTCGTCCGTCTGCAATTCCGCCGGCCGCAATGACCGGTACATTCACTGCATCAACTACCTGAGGTACCAACACCATGGTCGTATTCTCGCCGATATGCCCGCCTGCTTCTGTACCTTCTGCCACCAGTGCATCTGCTCCGCATCGCTCCATCCGCTTCGCAAGGGCAACAGACGCAACCACCGGAATCACTTTGATGCCGGCCTCTTTCCAGAGACTCATATATTTTTCCGGCGAACCCGCTCCCGTTGTCACAACCGGAACTTTTTCTTCTGCCACCAGCTCTGCCACTTCTTTCGCATAAGGGCTCATCAGCATAATATTGACGCCAAACGGCTTGTCGGTTCTTCTTTTCACTTCCTGAATCTGAGCGCGCACCCACTCGGCAGGCGCACTGGCTGCTCCGATGATCCCAAGCCCTCCGGCATTCGAAACCGCCGCTGCCAGATGACTCTCAGCAACCCAGGCCATACCTCCCTGTACGACAGGAGATTCAATTCCCAAAAGTGTGGTAATCTTTGTCTTCATGCCAGTATCCTTCCTTCTATTTGTGTGCTTCCAGATATTTTACTACGTCTCCTACTGTCTGGATCTGCTCCAGATCTTCCGACGGAATCTCTACCTCAAATGCTTCTTCAAACGCCATCACCATTTCAAACAGATCCAGAGAATCTGCTCCCAGATCTTCTTTAAAGGATGTCTCCTCTGTAATTGTTCCTGCGTCTGCTCCTAATGATTCTGCTGTAATTTCTTTGATTTTTTCTAACATAATTTTGTTCCTTTCTTTTACCATTCCAACAGACTTCCCGCCCAGGAAAGTCCTGCTCCAAATCCGGCAAGTATCAGTTTGTCTCCTTTTTGCAACCGCCCTTTTCGATTCCATTCATCCAAAAGAATGGGAATGCTTGCCGCAGAGGTATTTCCATATTCCTGCAGATTCATCGGAAATCTGGAAAGTTCTGCCCCGATCCGCTTCGCCGCTGCTTCAATGATCCTCTGATTGGCCTGATGCAAAAAGAAGTAAGAAATCTCTTCCTTTTCTGTCTGTGCCTTCTGCAGCAATTCCTCCACAATCTCCGGGACTCTTCGGACTGCAAATTTAAATACGCTCTGTCCATCCATCTGAATATAGGCGTCCTTCTCCCGCCCCGGAGCATCCCAGTCTTTTCTGTGACGGCTGTATCCGGTCAGCACAGCTCCTTTTCTTCCATCCGAATGAGCCGCCTGGACAAACATCCCCCCCTCTTCTGCCCGGAGGACAACTGCTCCTGCTCCGTCTCCGAATAAAATACAGGTACTGCGGTCTCTCCAGTCCACCACATGAGACATGCTGTCTGCCCCGATCACAAGCGCCGTCCGGTAAATCCCGGCACGGATATATGCCTGAGCGGTCTGAAGCGCAAATAAAAATCCGCTGCATGCTGCATTGAGATCAAATCCCGCCGCATGCTCTGCCTGTATTTCTCTTTGCACTTCACATGCCGTACATGGAAAAACAGTCTCCGGCGTGGAGGTTGCCACCAGGATCAGATCCACTTCTTCTGCCAACATCCCGGCCTGCGCAAGTGCTCTTTTGGCTGCCATGGCTGCCATATAAGACGTGGTCTCCTGTTCTGCCAGATGCCGTCTGGCGATTCCCGTCCGTTCACGGATCCAGGCGTCATTTGTATCCACCAGGTTTGCCAGTTCTTCATTTTCCACGATTCTGGCCGGCACATAAGAGCCGGTTCCGCATATTCTTCCTGTCATCTTTTCTCTCCATTATTTTTGTTTCAAAATATTTTTATTTTAAAATACTTTGATATTCAAACTATATCACAAAAAATAAATTTGTCAATCCTATTTTTTTGCCCTATAATAAAACATGAATTTTTTCAAGAAAGACGAGGCGATTTTTATGAATTCTGTTCCGACAGAAAATCCACTGGGTTATGAACCACTTCCCAGACTTTTAAAATCTTTTGCAGTCCCAAGCATTATCGCAATGCTTGTCAGTTCTTTGTATAACATCGTAGACCAGGTATTTATCGGCCAGGGAGTCGGCTATCTCGGTAATGCAGCTACTAATGTTGCGTTTCCTCTGACCACCATCTCTCTTGCCATCGCACTTCTGATCGGCATCGGAAGTGCTTCACTGTTTTCCCTGAATCTGGGAGCCGGCGAAAAAGAGGACGCCGCGCAGGTCGTAGGGACTGCATTTACAATGATGCTTGTCTTTGGTGTGATCTACGCCGTACTGATCGAGATTTTTCTCGTTCCGCTGCTCACCGCATTCGGTGCAACAGCCGAAATCATGCCATATGCCAAAGAATACACCCGGATCACCGCAATCGGTATGCCTTTTCTGATTGTCAACAATGGGATGAGCAACCTCGCCCGGGCAGACGGAAGTCCGAAATTTTCCATGACCTGTATGCTGATCGGTGCGATCATCAACACCATACTGGATCCGGTCTTTATTTTTGTCTTTAAACTGGGAGTTGCAGGTGCTGCGTGGGCAACGATCATCGGACAGATTGTATCCTGTCTGGTTGCCGTCAGCTATTTAAAGCGATTCCGAAATGTGGAACTAAAAGCGCATTATTTCCGGCTTCACAGAAAGCTTTGTTTAAAAATCGCTTCCCTCGGCATGAGCAACAGTTTAAATCAGGTAGCGCTCACATTTGTACAGATCGTACTGAATAATTCACTGACCTATTATGGAGCACTTTCTCCTTACGGAAAAGAAATCCCGCTGGCAGCTTGTGGAATTGTTATGAAAACAAATGCGATCCTGCTGGCAGTCATCATCGGGATCTCTCAGGGCTCCCAGCCAATCATCGGGTTCAACTACGGTGCAAAACAGTATGATCGTGTCCGCGGCGTTTATAAACTGGCAATTCAGTGTAATCTGGTCATATCTCTGATTGGATTTCTTTTGTTCCAGCTGTGTCCACGCCAGATTATCTCCCTGTTCGGAACGGGAGATGCTCTTTATTTTGAGTTTGCCGTCAAATTTATGCGGATTTTCCTGTTTATGGTCCTCTTAAACGGCGTACAGTTATTATCATCCAATTTCTTTGCCGCAATCGGAAAACCAGTCAAAGGAATGCTGCTCTCCCTCACCCGTCAGGTTTTCTTCCTGATACCGCTACTTTTCATTCTTCCGCTGTTTTTGGGAATCGACGGAATTATGTATGCGGGACCGGCAGCTGATGCCATTGCGTTCCTTACTTCTGTGTTCTTGATCTCACGCGAAATGAAGAAGATGAAACTGGCAGAAATAGCTAAATAATATGAATAATTCAAAAAAATAAAAAAATTTAGATTTTTTTGAATTTAGGGGTTTACAAATCGATTCCACTATGGTATTATACATCTTGTCAGGCGGACAGCCGACAAGAAACGCGGAAGTGGCGGAATGGCAGACGCGCTAGATTCAGGTTCTAGTGGGAGTTAATCCTGTGAGAGTTCAAGTCTCTTCTTCCGCACTAGATGAAAGACATTCGAGAGATCGAATGTCTTTTTTGTAATTTACAGATTTACTATTTTTCAATCTTTCCACTTCATCTCGCATTGTACCTTCTATTATTTTATGATATTCTAAAAAAGAACATATGATATTAATTTTTCTCAATATGAATGGATGTGAATAATCATGACTTCACGCAATTTTTATTGCGGAATCTGGAGTCTGTGCCTGATCCTGATTTTATGCCAAAAACCACTCCCCGCTTTTTTCGTTACAGCAGGAAATATCATCGGCGTCGTGATCGGACAATTCCTCGGTGATTTAATCCGGACAGAGAATATCAAAAAAATCACAGATACTATGAATCCACAACAAATCTATGAACTGCACAATCATCCCGGAGTACCTCTTTGGCTGCTTGTCATCGTACTTTTTCTTGTACTCGGTTTGATTACTGACTTATTTTTCAACAAATTTCATAAAAAGAGGGTACCACACGATCATCAAATCTGATGCTCGTGTGATACCCTTGCAAATATCATTTTTCTCACTGCCATTCTCTAATAATGGTATCTGCATGAAATAATATAGACATTTTTTTCATCAATCTTATAGACCAGCCGATCTTTTTCATTGATCCTTCGACTCCAGAATCCTGATAAATCTCCCAATAGTGGTTCAGGTTTTCCGATGCCAGAATTTCCATTTCTACAAATATCTTCAATCAGCTTGTTAATCTTCTTCAGCGTTTTTTTATCTTCTGTCTGCCAATAAATATAATCTTCCCGACCGTTTTTTGTAAAAACTTTATTCATCCTCGGAAACCTCTATTAACTCTTTCATTTGAAGCATCCCTTCTTTCAACTGACGTTTGGATTCCATCAGCCATTTATAGTTCTCTTCATTTCCGATAAGATGCATATTTTCCATCATGTTATTATATGTTTCTTCAGATATCATCACAATGTTTTTATTTTTTTTACGCGTTACAATCAGGGTTTCAAAATCATCAGAAACTTTATCCATACATTCCTTCATGTTTCCTCTTAATTCTGTATAATTGACTGCTAACATTGCTTCCACCTCCTATAATAAACGTACAATTTTGTGTAAATCAGATCTGATGCTCACATAGCACCCTCACTCTCTATTCCATCACAAATTCATAACAGAGATCTTCTTCTGCAGAAATACGGCATGACTCTTCTACATCACTCCCCCAACTGTCAATGCCTCCGATGCCCCTCACTGCACCACAGATACAGACTACCGTTCTTCGCGGCAGCGGCAGTTCTTCCTGATGTGTTGCGTTTTCCAACTCTTCTGCCGTATATGGAAGACAGGAAAATCCGAATTTTTGGCCGCAGGCACGAAATGTAAGACTGAATGTTTCTTCTGAGGTATCAGAAGGATTCAGCGTATCCTTTCGGTATACTGTAACAGATTCTGTCTCCATATGCATCCCGCATTCCTGGGGAACCAGATATGGCGTAACCGGAAGACCTTCTACCTCATAAGTTCCATAAATACCGCCGGCCATTCTGTCTGGATAGGTTTCCCCGGACAGACCTTCATAACAATATCCAACCGCTTTAGTCGGCATGATAAAGCGCATTCCAAATACAGGAAGTTCCGGAAGTCCGCTTTTTCCATGAAAGTGAACTGCAACATGGATTTTCCCATCTGCAGACACCGTATATTTCACATCCACTGTCGTTGCCGGATACGTAATGGTCTCATAAGTATATGCGATCACGGCCTCCTGGATCCATTCCTGATTGCTGTATCTGTTATTTTCCGGTGCATTGTGATCCTCTGCTTCCTGACCATCTGCAAACACGTGAAAATCGATACATTTCCGGAATTGGTCTGCTCCCAGCCACATCCCGGATCTGAAAGGAAAACCATTTCCCCGGTCGTTATCTGTGGTCGCTCTCCAAAATGTCGGGTATGGAGTCCGATACAGCCATTCTTTTCCTGATTTCACAAGAGATTCCATTCCCCCGGTCTGTTTGGAAAAAATATAATGAAAATCTTTTCCATGAAGCCCAACGGTCACATCCCCAAACACAATCCTCATTTTATTTGTAAAGTCCATAATAATATTTCACTTCCTGCATTGCCGGTTTTTCGGTTCGGTCTGCAAACACGATCCCATTTCCTGAAAATTCATAATCTGACGGACGATCGTCAAAATCTCCGCCATAACGCAGTACTCGCTCCCCGGTCACTTCATCCTTTACAAACAGTGCCTGATCGATATAATCCCAGATAAATCCACCCTGATATTTTTCATATTGATCCAGCAGATCGATATAAGTCTTCATTCCGCCCAGGGAATTTCCCATATCATGCATATATTCGCATAAGAGGAATGGTTTTTTGGGTTCATTTTCCAAATATGCTTTGATGCACTCCGGCGGTGCATACATCTGGCTTTCTACATCCGAAATGCTGTCTTCATACTTCCTGTTATGAAAGACGCCTTCATAGTGAACAAGCCGATCCGAATCCTTTTTCTTATAATAATCATGCATCTTTCGGATTCCTTCTCCTGCATAGGATTCATTGCCAAGAGACCAGAACAACACAGAAGTATGGTTTTTGAACATTTCAAAGTTCGATCTTGCCCGATCCAGGACAGCCTCTTTCCATACATTCACATCCCCCGGTACATTCCAGGATGGCTCAACTGCCCCCATTTTCTGCCAGGAACCGTGACTTTCCAGATTGACTTCTGCCATCATATAAATTCCGGCTTCATCACAGCGATAATACCAGCTTGTCCGATCTGGATAATGGCACGTACGGACTGCATTGATATTGTTCCGCTTCATACATGCAATATCATAGATCTCATCTTCTTCCGAGATGCATCTTCCACTTTCCGGATTCCATTCATGCCGGTTTACACCGTTTATGATCAGACGTTTTCCATTCAATTTGATGATGCCGTCCTCCAGACCAATGATTCGAAATCCCACCGGGTAAGGAATCACTTCTGTCAGTTTCCCCTGTCCGTCAAAAATACGGATTTCCACCTGATACAATTTAGGATTCTCACAACTCCATAGTATGACGGATTCTGTAATTTTAAAAGCCCCTGTAAACTGTTCGGACACTGGAAATCCTTCTTTTGCGATCAGCTTTCCCTCATCCCACAGACATACTTCTGCTCTGGCATCTGTATAAGACGCCGTCTCTTCTTTTGTCATCTGGAAAGCGATTTCCATAGATGCCTGATGGGTTTCTGTGTCATATTGCGGGCGGATCCACAGATCCGATACATGAAGCTTTGGAAGCCCATATAAATTCACATCCCGGAAGATTCCAAAAAATCGAAAAAAGTCCTGATCTTCCAGAAATGCCGCTGTGCTTCTCTTATGAACTTCTACACACAGACGATTTCCCGTTTCTTTTACATACGGCGTAATATCAAATTCTGATGCAGTAAAGCTGTCCTCCGCATGTCCGACAAACTCGCCGTTTACCCAGACATAAAGCGCCTGTTCTGCACCTTCAAAACTCAATATGATTCGTTTTCCGATCAGTGCTTTCTCCAGATTAAAACAAGTCACATAAGAACCAACCGGATTATACTCTGCTTCACTGAACATCCCTTCTCCGGTACTGCCGCATGTGCCGGCGGGTCTGCGATATTCCTTTCCTTCCCTTGGATACATGGTATTGATGTAATGAATGTTGTCATAACCGGCAAGTTCAATGTGCTGCGGAACCTGTATCTCATCAAATCCCGAACTGTCATAAGACTCTTCATAAAACAAAACCGGTCGCTTTTTTGTATTCTCAGAATATCGAAATCTCCATGTTCCATTCAGAGACTGTTTTAATGTTTCCCGATTTTTCTGATACGATTCTTCACTTTCAAAAAATCTGTGGTCGCTGTGTGCATCCAGCCTTTTCACCCGAAATACATCCGGGCGATCCAGCCATGTGATTTCTGCCTGCATAAATCATTCCCCCACTTCTTATTTTTTCACTGTTTTCATCATAATCTTCCCGTTCTTATCCGTCAATATTTTGTAAAAAAATACTCCCGCACAATTCAAGTGCCCTGTTGCTTTTCCAAGCACAGAGCACTTTTTATCTTCCCTATTTAAGAAAAACTAACGAATTTGTTTCCGTCTTCTCAAAAATACCAAAAGCACTGCTCCACCTGCTAGTAAGCATAATGTTGCTGCTCCTGCTACAGCAGTATTGTCTCCTGTTTTCACAGCATGATTCTGCGTATTTGTAGATGGTTTCTGTGGTGCTGGCTTCTGATGATTTCCACTATTATTTCCACTTCCTGGTTTGTTGTTATTCGGTTTCTCTGTATCTGGCGTTTCCGGTTTGTTTGGATCGGATGGCAGATTTGGATCCGTCGGTTTATCCATAATTGTAAACACTGCCTTTACCGTCACTTCACTGTCTGGCATCTTAAACCTATAGTTGCCTTCCTCGGAATCTTTTACTTCTTCTACCGCTACTTCTTTTCCTTCTTTGTCTGCTACAACTACCTGCTCTACTTTATAGCCTTCTTCCGGGATTACTGTCAGATAAACTTCTTCTCCTTCTCGGTATGCTTCCTGTGAAATGCTTACGGTTCCGTGTTCTGTAGCTTCAATTTTTACCGGATAGGTCAGCGCTTCTATCTTCTCGAACACTGCCTTTACCGTCACTTCGCTGGCCGGCATCTTAAATCTATAGTTGCCTTCCTCGGAATCTTTTACTTCTTCTACCGCTACTTCTTTCCCTTCTTTGTCTGCTACAACTACCTGCTCTACTTTATAGCCTTCATCCGGGATTACTGTCAGGTAAACTTCTTCTCCTTCTCGGTATGCTTCCTGTGAAATGCTCACGGTTCCGTGTTCTGTAGCTTCAATTTTTACCGGATAGGTAACCTCTGATGTACCATTTTTACTAATTGTATAAGTTTCTCCGGCCTGTGTCTGAAATGCAATTTTATCATTGGACTGTTTTGTTGTTGGAACTACATTCCCCTGTGAGTCCACTACAACATACTGTGAAAGATTTGCATATTCTCCGACAAATTCACCGCCATTATTGGATGTCACAACGAAAGAATCTGCAATTCCGTCTGTCCACTTCATATCAATTTCAAAATTGCCGCGTGCTACAATACCATTGACAAATCCTGTTTTCCACTGTTCCGGCAATGTAGGTAAAAACTGTACATATCCCAACTGACTCTGCAGCAACATCTCATTTACACCAGCAGTATAACCAAAGTTTCCATCGATTTGGAATATCGGCTTCTCCTTATAGTCTTGTCCTGCACCATGAGAAGAAAACAAATTCGTCAAAAATCCAGAATTTCCGCCGCCTACAGCAGACTGCACAATCTGGAATGCTTCCTCTGCATGACCTGTACGTGCCCAGAGATTTAATTTATGTGCTTTTGACCATCCTGTTGCATCCAAACCTCGCTCATTCAATGAAACGATTGCCGCATCCATAAATTCCGGATTATCTTTATTGATGATATTACATGGATATAATGCCATCAAATGAGAAAGATGTCGATGTGGAGGCTGTTCGCCGTCGCTGTCTGCTCCCAGACTTTCTCTCCACTGTGGAATATCAATTTCAGCCAGATCACCTGCTTGTGCTTTCCCGATGGATGTTTCTTCAAACCATTCTTTTACTTGTCCATCTTTTCCTACTAAAACAGGATCTAACTTGGATTGTTTTTCTTCCCACTGCTTCACAAGATCCGCATCTACCCCAAGCGTTTTAGCTGCCTGAATGGTGTTTTCAAAATGCTGCCAGATAAACTGCTGATCATAAGATGCACCATTTACAATCGGACCATTTTCCGGTGAATATGACGGGGCTGAAACATAACGCTGCTGATATTCACTCCAATAAAGTGCTTCATTCCAGAAATTTGCAACCTCTTTCATGGATGGATAAAGTGCTTTCAGGAAATCAACATCTTCTGTATACAAATAATACTCATAGGAATTCAATAACGCCCATGCAGAACCTATCGGATTCCAGCCAGCCGCATTATTTTTCTGTCCCATACTTGCAAACATATACGGCGTACTGAAACATCCTACAAGCCAGCCATTCTCTTCCCCTTCTTCACTCTTAATCCCAAAAGAAGCGGCAGCGGCTTCTCTTCCTGCCTGACGCAGTACAGACAGAAAATCATTGTAAGGCAACAGGCACTCCTTTAAGTTACTTGCCATTGTTGGCCAGTAGTTCATCTGTACATTGATGTTAAAATGATAATCGCCATACCACATGAAAGAACCTTCGCCCCAAACACCTTGTAAGTTTGTCGGCAGACTTCCTTCTCTTGAACCGGCAATTGTCAGATATCGTCCAAACTGATAACAAATTACTTCCAATGCACGCTGTTCTGCCTCTGTTGGAACTTCACCACCATTTCCTTCCACTAAATTGCGATACTTCTTGATCAGTTCATCTGTAGGAATCTGTGGAATTTCTTCGTTAAATCCCAGTTCCATGCGAGAAAACAGAGCTGAATGATCTGCTACATGAGCCTGCTTTAAGACATCATATCCCTGATTTTTCACTGTTTCAACTGCATCTGCAATACGTTGTGTTACCACATTATGTGGATCTTCCCCTCTAAATTTCGGAAATTCCATCTTATAATCCGTTCCACAGGCTAAGATCAGAGTCGCTGCATCCGCTCCTGAGACTTGAATAGATGAACCATCCGTTGTCAGTTCTCCACCTTCATTCAAAACTTTCAACTGCGCTTCTGTCTTCAATCCATTCGTTGCCAGCGTATCTTTCATTGTGATCGTATCACCATCTGCTGTATTGGACGGTGAAATTCCTGTCATACAACTCTCGATATTCGTTGTAAAATCAATTTTCCCTTTTTCATCAGCTGTCAGCCGGACAACCAACACATTGTCTGGATAACTGTTGAAATATTCTCGGGTATAATGAACTCCTTCGTAGTCATAATTCACAGTAGCCAATGCAGTTCGCATATCCAGATCTCGAACATAATTTGTTGCCTGGCTTTCATCTATATCACTTGATATGTAAATATTTGCATAATCTTCGGGTGCATCGTAACCATTCAAATCCCCCATCAATTTGTTTAGCCAGTCCATTGCCTCCCCTTTGGTATTCGTTCCCTGTGATTGATATGAATCTTCATCAAAACCAAATACATACTCCGACTTATCATCCAATTTTTCTCGGATTGCATTCAAATCCCCTTTGATTTTTTCTAAATCCGCTTCTGTTTCTGTTGGGTTTGTGTTGCCGTAATTGTAGTTATTCTCTTCCGTAGGTCCCCCATTCCATACGGTCTTTTCATTGATATGAATCTTGTCTTTGGCAATTCCCCCGAATACCAATCCTCCCATGTAACCATTTCCAATAGCAAGAGCTTCTGTCTGCCAATCTGCGGCCGGTTCATCATACCAAATTCTCAAAAGATTTTCGTTTGCAGGCTTTTCTGTTGCTTCTGCAGACATTGTTTCTTCTGCAAAAGCTGTAGCTGGCAGCAAAGATGCACACATTGCAACCGCTGTAGAAATGCCTACCAGTTTTTTGAATGTTTTTTTCATTCATTTTTCCTCTCTTTCATCTTATTTTCAGTTCAAAAATTGTAACTTCTCAATTTCCGGTCAAATTTTATATTCTTGCCTGTTGAACTGTTAAACGCAAAATTATTTTATCATTTGCACAAATTATTTTCAATATTTTTTTATTTATTAGCACATATAAACAACTGCAAAACAATTCATTGTATACAAAAAACTGTCGGATGCACTTTGATATGCTTCCAACAGTTTTTCTTTTCTCTTTTTAAATTAAATATATCCGCCGTATCCACTGCCATAACCTCCACAGCACAAGCCGCTTCCGCCGCAGCACAGATTGCACATCATATTTGCAATACACAGCTTCATACACCAGTCTCCGCCTACAGAACTTGGATATCCATACATACTCTGTCTCTGCTGATACCAGCCTCCGCCGCCCTGCAGCCGCTGCAGAAGCATCTGATACTGCATGTTCTGCGGCTCCAGCCGGACTGCTTCTTTTGCATGTTCCAGCGCCGTCACGTTATTGCCCGCACCGGAGTTTGCCGATGCACTGTAGAAATACCACAGCGCTCCACGCTCTTTGATACTGTTTAATACATTGAGCGCCTCCGTATAATGTCCGCTCTGAATATAGTTTGCAGCCGCTCTTAAGTACTGGCTGTTCTCATCCCCGGCATCTGTTCTCTGCTGATTCTGATACCAGCCACCATATCCCGCGCTGCTTCCCGCTCCGGAGGAATATCCACGGGAACGCTCATCCATGATCTGCTGATATGCCTGCTGTACTTCTTTAAACTTCACTTCCGCTTCTTCTTTCAGCGGATTATTAATATTGGCATCCGGATGATACTTTCTGCTCAGTGCCCGGTACGCCTTTTTGATTTCTTCGTCAGAAACATCTTGTGATACTCCCAACACATGATATGGATCTGTCATTGTCCTTTGTCTGCTCCCCTTTATGTTCTATCCCTTTATGTAATCTCAGCTCTTCTTGATAAATGTTGTCCCGCACTTCGGACAGCGGATCTCTATCTTTCCTTTGCCTCTCGGAATCCGGATTTTCTGCTTGCATCCCGGACAGGTATAGATATGATAATCCTTTCTCTGCGCCATCAGATTTTTCTGACTTTTGAAAAATCCGCGTATCTTCGCTGTCTTGTTCAGGAATCTTACGTTCTCATCATAACGCTTTCTCACATTTCTGGAAAACATCCGGAAATATGCATAAATGAGACATCCCCAGCCAAGCAGGTAAAATACCATTCCTATCACATGGTCTCCTGAAAAGACAGGTGCAAAAAATGCCAGAACCAATCCCAACACCAGCAAAACCTTGCCAAGCGTATCCAGCACTCCGTATCGTCCCTGCATAAATCTCATAAATTTTTCTTTCATTGTACCGATTACCGCCTTTTCTTAAATATAGAAAACATTGTCTCTCGTTTTTGTCCGGCTGTCAATAAAGCAATCCTTAAATTACTATAAACTTTATGCAGCCGGTTGTTTTTTAAGATTCTGTATCCTGATTCAGCATATTCTTACACTTCTCATTTTCCACAAGATACACGATCTTTGAATCTGAAAGCATCACATACCGGTTTCCGTTTCCGTCCTCTTTTCCAAAATACAATGTCACGGTCTTTTCTTTCTTATTATTTGTATATGTCACGGTTTCCGTTGTCCGGCTCTGCTCATCCAGTCCGTACTTACTCAAGTCGTTCTCTTCCACGGAATAGTCAGCTGCATCCTTCAATGTAAGGACTCCAAGCCCTCCCGCGATCGTTGCCATACTATTGGCATCATCGTCATTCTCCGAACTGTACTCTGTTTTCTCTGTACCTTGACTGATGACAACCTTTTTCAGATTACCGCTTCCGATTGTAGGGAATGTATCAAGCTGTGCCATGTCTTCCATACTGTACTGAAAATCTTCAATGACACCGGTGCTCACCGTATAGATTTCTTTTTTCTCATTCAATGTCAGATAATAAGAATCTCCTGTTACATTCCCGAAATATAATGTTGTCTCATTGCCGTCCTGATCGGTGAGAACTACCGTATATGCCGGATCCTCCAGACCATATGCTTCCAGAGAATCCCCCTCTTCCAGCTTTCGCTCTGCCTCAAGCTTCCGGAATGTTTTTTCCATCTTTTTCGGATAGCTTTGAGCCAGCGGAAAATCTTTGTCATTCTTGTCGTACCATGTACCGTCTTCTTTTACAAGCTGAATTTCTCCATTTCCCACGTCAAACTGAATCTCAGAAAGCTTTCCTAAATCTGTGACATAGATTTTTTTTGCCTCTTCTTCCTTCTGCTTGCTTTTTTCCTGATTCTTTCCGATCACAACCACGCCTGCATAGACCACGAGCAGTGCTCCGAGCACAAGCAGTAGGATCAGTAGAGGATTTCCTTTTTTCTTCATTGTCCGCCTCTCTCCTTTTGGTTTTCTATGCTTTTCTCCGTTTCATCCAAACTGCAAATCCTGACAGAAGAATTCCAAGCGGAAGGATAAAGATCACAAGAAGACTAAGAAGTCCTGCATGCTGCATCGTATTGTAGACCGGTGTCAGACTTTTCGCCTCGATCGACAGATCCTTCGCCCCGTCAAAGTTCGCAGCCACTGCATTCATAAACAGTTTTGTATTCTCAAGCTGCGGGAATGTATCTGTAATCTCCGAAGCAATCAGACTGCCTGCGCTGATCACGGTAAACCGGGAGGAATCTTCCACTGCCACGGCGCCAAGCACATAGCTTCCTGCCTGACTCTGACTGTCTTCTGTGACTGCATACGCATTATCTGATGTAGTCATAAAGGATGTCGTGGAAATACTGTCACGCTCCGGATCTGTCAATGTCATTCCGTGTGTATTCAGAAGCAGAACCATCTGCGATTCCATTCCGTCTGTCAGATCGCCTGATGCAGTCAGCTGCGGGAAAAAGCAATAGTAATTATTCTGATAGCTTCTCTGTGTATCTGCAATATAACCGTCTGCCGCTTCCATTCCGTATGTTTTCATGATCGATGCAAGATTCGGAAGCTCTGTGCTGTTCGTATCTCCCAAAAGAAGCATCATCTTACCGCCGTCTTTTAAATATGACTCCACGGAATTTTTCTCATCTGCAGTAAGATCCGAGGTGGGAGCATACATCAGAAGCAATTCGCAGTCATCCGGAATTTCCGGATTCATGACCGTGTTTAATCCTTCCAGCGTATAATTATTTTTATCCATCAGATCTTGGATTGTAGAAGACAATGTTGTCTCGCCATGCCCGGATGTCTGATAAATTTTGCGTACCACATCACTCGTTACGTAATTCACCGCACTGCTTAACTGTCCTTCTCCATCAAATTTCGTCTCCGATGCACTTCCTGTGTAATAGTAGGAAGACATATCCGTAACAATGATATCACTGAAAGAAACTACTTTTTTCTTTCCGGTTTCCTGGCATGAGACTACAATACTGTTTTCGGATGCATCATTTTCTGTCAATGCCGAAGGATGCAGCACCGGATCGATCCATTCCACAGAAATTTTAGAAGACAGTGCCGAATACTTACTTAAAAATGTAACGATTCTTTCATCGGCCTCTTCTTTGTTTGCCAACACTGTAAATTTCACTTTGTGATCCATGTTCTTGAGTAGCTTTTTGCTGGTCTTGGAAATCTCATAAATTTTTGTACTGCTGACATCCAGATTTTTATATTTTTCCGGAATCTGTCCTGCGATCAGATTGACAATCACGATGATCGCAATGACCAAAGCCGTGATTCCCACACTGTATGAACCATTTCTGGACTCTGACGATCTGAATAAATTCTTAATTTTCTGCATATCTCGCTCCTCCTAACTCCAACGCCTTTTCTGAATTGTCTGTATCGTCAGAAATACAAATATGATCAGTATCGATACATACAGAAGCAATCCGCTGACATCCACAATATTGCTGGACGAAATATTCATAAAGACATCCGCAAGAGCAAGCCGTCCCAGGAGTTTCGTCAAAAGATTCTCATACAGGCTGGATTTCACAAAATATACGATCAGTGCCGTCACAATTCCCACTGCTTCAATACCGGCCGCAAGCATCCAGTTTTTCGTCATATGATAAATATAAACAACGATCAGTGTCAGGATCAAAAGGATTCCGATCATTCCACTGAACGCCGAACTTGGCAGAAAAGACAAGATTCCGTCCCACAAATACAACAAAAGCAAAATTCCGAACGTACTGATAAATGCAATGATCTGGCTCTCTGTCAGAGACGACATAAACATCCCGATCGCCAGATACACACATCCCAACAGGAAGAATACCGCAATAGAGCTGTAATCTACCAGAAGATATGCAGTTCCCTGCAGTTTGATCAAAAGCGGGAACAGGCAGAAGATCACATTCGGAACTGCCAGTACTGTCACCATGGCGAAATATTTGCCAAGCACTACTTTTGTCAGACTTACCGGCGCTGTTAAAAGCAGCTGATCTGTTTTTGTTTTCCGCTCTTCAGAAAAACTCCGCATCGTCAGAAGCGGGATCCCGACCAGAAATACGATCAGGGAGCCTGAGAGTGTGTAGGAGAAGTAAGGATACCCCGCATTCAGATTGTATGCCATAAAATAAATTCCCGTAAACATCACCAGAAACGCAATAAATACGCACCCTGTCATAGAATGAAAATAGGACTTCAGTTCTCGTTTATAAATTGCCAGCATTTGTCCGTTCCTCCTCTCCGACTGCATCGTTTTGTGTCAGTTCCAAAAATACTTCTTCCAGGCTTATCCTTGAAGTCTGCAGCTCCAACAGAGGACATTCTTTTTTTGCAAACGCAAAGAAAAGCGCTTCCCGGATATCATATCCGTCTTCCGTCTGTATTCTGGCACTGCATGTTTTGTCCGCCCGTTCCTGGGTATGGATATTACTGATATGCTCTACATTTAACAATATCGCCCGAACCTCGGCTGCACTGGCTTTTGCCAGAATCTCCACCGTTTCGGTGCCGCTCATCTTTTCCTCCAGTCTGTCCGGTGTATCACTTGCCACCAGCTTTCCCTTGGATATGATCAGAATGTAATCGCACACTTCCCGGATCTCAGCCAGAATATGCGAGCTTAAAATAACGGTATGTTTTTTCGAAAGTTCCCGGATCAGCTCACGGATCTCAATGATCTGCTTCGGATCCAGACCGACTGTCGGCTCATCCAGAATGATGATCTCCGGAAATCCGAGGATTGCCTGTGCAAGCCCCACTCTCTGCCGGTATCCTTTAGACAGATTGCGGATCAGACGCATCTTTACATCCTCAAGTTTTGCCATCTGAATCACCTCATCAATGGCAGACTCTCTCTGCTGTTTCGGAATCCCTTTTAGTTCTGCAGCAAATTCCAGATATTCCATCACCTGCATATCCACATAAAGCGGCGGTATTTCCGGCAGATATCCGATGTGCTTTTTTGCCTCCTTTGGCTCCTTTAAAATATCATGTCCGTCAATCAGTACTTCTCCCTCTGTGGCTCCAAGATACCCCGTCATAATATTCATCGTGGTAGACTTTCCTGCCCCGTTTGGACCTAAAAAACCATAGACCTGCCCTTTTTCAATCTTGAAATTCAGGTGGTCTATGGCCATATGATTTCCGTATTTTTTCACAAGGTTCTTTACTTCTATCAAAATCTCGTCCTCCTACTCCCTGCTTTTTACAGGATTTCCCTGTTTTATAAGATAAGACGATACCAGAACTTTGTGAAGTTTTTGTGTTATAACTGTGATATAGTTTTGTACTTTATTTATGCCTGTTTTCTTTCCTATTTTTCTGCAAAAATCCGACACCGCCCAGCATGACTGCTGCCAGGATCAGACAGATGCCCCATTTCTCAGGTCTGATCTGTGACTGTTTCTCCTCCGGGATTTTTTCCACTTTCACGGCGGTTCCGTCTACCTGACTTTTGGGCATATTTCTTTCATACCCTGTAATCTGCGCCCGCACAATTTCGGCGATCAGATCCTGTCCTGCCTGATCCGGATGCAGTCCGTCCTTCTGGACATGCTTTGTCACCTGTGAATTCGCCAGATCTGCAATCTGATATCCGTACTCGCTGCTTCGCTTTTCCAGAATCCGGTTCATATTCCCGATGATATCCTCCACGACCTGATTCATCGTTCCCGGAAGCTCCATCTGTTTCACCGGATTGTAAATGTTGGTCACTACGATCTGTGCCTCTTCTTTTTTACAGGAAGAAATGGTATCCATAGCCTCTATCCACTGTGTCTCAAATTCCTGATAATCCCAGTTTCCCAGAGCATCAATGATGCGAAAGACTAAAAGCGGATTACTTTTCACATGCTCTGTCACTTCTTTGAGCGCCTCATCCGCACTTTTAAATTTTGTATCCGTATTCAAAATTTCCTGTGCGGTCTTCTTAAATTCATTCAGAAGATCATTGGATCCCATTGTGATCAAAATCACATCTGCCCCGGAAAGACTATCCTGAACTTCCTGACCTTTCAACACCTTTTCGTTGAATTCTCGAGTGGCAAGTCCATTTTTCGCATAATTCTGATACAAATATGATTTTCCTGCTCCCTGTGCGATCTCTTCTGCCACAGTCTGTCCATAACAAGAAAGCTCGGGTTTGTTTGCTCCGCAATATCCTTTTGCGATACTGTCACCCAACACTACAATCTGGATCGGCTCCGATGTGGCCTCTTTTGCATAGCTGCATGTCCCAAACACACTCAGAAAACAAACCGCTGCCAGAGCCACTGCCCTGACTGCTGTTTTTCTCATGTTGATCACTTCCTGTCTTTTATGCCATGAAATTCCACTTTACATGACTTCCATGCTCTGTTTTTTTTACTTCCAGCTGCCATTCGATCTGCTCTTTTAATTCATTGACATGTGAAATAATTCCCACAAGTCCTTTTTCTCCCGCCAGTTCTTTCAAAATCTGAATCGCCCGTTCTCTTGCCATGTCATCCAGAGATCCAAATCCCTCATCTACAAACATCGTCTCCAGACTCACTGCGCCTGCTGTATTTTGCACAATGTCCGCCAGCCCCAGTGCCATGGAAAGAGATGCCATAAACGATTCTCCCCCGGAAAGAGTTTTTACATCCCGCACCGAGTCATTGACCAGGTCATAAACATCCAGATCAAGACCTGCCTGTGCCTGACTGCTCAGGCTTCCGATATCCCGGCACTGCAGGATAAATTCCTGTCCGGTCATTCTTGCAAGGCGCACATTAGCCGCATGAATGATCTGCCGGAAATACTGGCGCTGCACATAGGTCTCGAAATCCAGCTTCACACTTCCACTTAGATTTCCATTGGCCGTACGGCTTAGATTCCCCATCATTTCGTATTGGCTGCGCAGCTTTTCGGCATCTGAAAAATCACGGATCAACGCTTCCCTTGCTCTCCGGTTGATCTCATTTCTTGTATGCAGCGTCATGCTTTCCTCTCTGCCAAGGCGCAGCTTTTCACGAATGACCGTCAGTTCTCGTTCCAGCTTCTCGATCGGTGCGATCTGTTTTCCCTCTGTCTGCTGTTTTAATGTCTCATACCGGGACGATACTTCTAAAAGAGCGGTTTCATATTTCTTTAAATTGGCTTCTCTTGCCTCCCGGCTTTTGATCCACTGCTTTGCCTGCTCATACTCCTCTTGACTTTGAAAGCTCTGTTTTTGAAACTCTTTCCGAAAATATTCTTCCTCGTCTTTGACTTTCTTATTCCAGAGGATCAGCTGGGATTTTTTGCTTTCTGCCTGTCCCTGAATCCGGCTTTTCTCCTGCGTCAGCTTCTGATACTGATCCTGTGCATTTTTGAACGCAGACTGGAGTTTTTTTAAATCTTCTGTAAGCTTACGAAGCGCATTTTCTGCTTCCTTTTCCTCAAAATCCGTTTCCGTTTTTCCTTCTTTTTCCAGAAATCCCACAATCATGGACTGTTCTGACTCCAGTCTTCCCTTCACTGCCTGAAACCGTTCCAAAACTTCTGTACGCTCTTTTTCTGCCTGATCCCGCATTGCTTTTGCACGTTCCACCTGCTCTTTTTGGGGCGCGTCTCCGGATAATACCGCTTTTTTCGGATGCCTGCAGGAACCGCACACCGGACAGGGTTCTCCCTCCTGCAGCTCTCTCGCAAGAATGCCCGCCTGTTCTTCAAAGTATTTCTGATATAATCGCTCATATCTCTGTGAGGTTTCCTGACATTTTTTCATACAGTCCTGCATATCCTGTTCTGACTTTTGATACTGTTTCTTCAAACTGTGAACCTGTTTCAATTTTGGAAGTATTTCCTGAAGCCTGAGAATCTGCTCCTGGATCTTCGGCTCTTCTTTTTTGGAAAGCGCCTCTCTTTCCTGATACAACGCGCCTGCGCTTTCCAGATCTTTTGCCTGCTGTTTCAGCTTTTCTTCAAGCTCACGGGACTCTTTCTTCAGATTGGCGTATTCTGCCTTTGTTTTCTGCAATTGTTCTTCTGCTGCAACCGCCTTCTCTGCGCGGATTGCTGCATGGATCTGTTTTCGCATTTCTTCCGCTTTGCTCTCCTGCCCCTTCAAGATTTCCAACCGTTCCCCGGTCTTTTTCAGCAGTTCAAACAGATGATTGGTATCCTGTCTGTTTTTCAATTCCATCTGTATCGCATCCGCACATTTTTCTTCCTGTGCATTTTTCTTCTCCTGATCCTTCTCCTTTGCTTCCCCGGACTGACAAATTATTTCCACACAGTCCAGTACTTCCTTTTGAGACGGCAGCTGAAGACTCAGCAGCTGTTTCCAGACATCGTTTCTTTCATCATCCTGTGCAATCTGCACCCGTTCCATTTCCCGCCTGCAGTCCATGCTGTTTTTTTCCAACTGAATGTACAGCTCTTTTGCCTGTTCTTTCAGTGTGTCCTGAATCTTCCAGAAAATCCGTGTATGAAAAATTTTCGAAAAAATCTGCTTTCGTTCTTTTGATTCCGCATGCAAAAGCTTCAAAAAATCGCCCTGCGCGATCATCGCGATCTGGGTAAACTGATTGACATCCAGCCCGATGATCTCCTCTATCTTCAGATCGATCTCTTTTTTCTTTCCCTGAAATTCACTTCCATCCGGAAGAATCAGGCTGATCTTTGCAGTCTCTTTGACAAACTTTATTGTCCCGTCCGCATTCTTTCGTTTGGAAGGACGCAGGTATTCCGGATTTCTTCGGACGGTATATTCCTGATCCCGGTACAGAAACTGAAACTCCACATAGGTATCTGTCTCGGAATCTGCATACTGGCTGCGCATCATGTTTCCGTCCCGCTTTCCTCCGCTGGTTCTTCCATAAAGTGCATAGGTTACGGCATCAAAGATGGTTGTCTTTCCGGCGCCGGTATCGCCCGTGATCAGAAAACATCCGTTTTGTATTCCTGTAAAATCGATTCTCTCCACTCCACTGTAGGATCCAAAGGCAGACATCGTCAAGTTGATCGGCTTCATCTATTCTTCCTCCATCTCTTCTGCGATCTTGTTCATCACCTGCTGCTCTTCTGCATTCAGCGCTCTTCCCTGCATCTCCTGAAAAAAGTCCCCGAAAATTTCAAGCGGAGATGCCATGCGCACAACTTCCGCATCTTTCATCAGCTTTTGCCTGGTGCGGGAATTATCCATACGTACCTCCAGAATGTGGGAAAATACCTTCTCCAGCTGTTCCTTCGGTCGATATGGATCTGTCTCATCCGTCAGTGTGATACTGACATAGTCCTCTTTCGCTTCCTCAGGAACAGTTTTCAACAATTCCTTTAGTGTTCCCCTGAACTTTTTCACATCCCTAAGCGGATGCAGTGGATAAGTCTCCACTTCCACAGGTGCGCCCTTCTCTTTCAGCGTCACCAGATGCAGAGATTTTGTCTGATTGCACTCACTGACAGAATATTTCAGCAGTGTCCCCGGATAACGCACAGACTCTCTTCCTACCTTCTGGGCGCTGTGCAGATGTCCCAGCGCCGCATAGTCAAATCGAAGAAGCGGCGTAACATCCACATTATCAATTCCTCCCACGGAGAAAATCTCTGAATCACAAGTCTCTGTCTTTTGACCTGCCCCGGTATAAAACTGATGCGTCACAATGACGTTTCTTTTGGTGGTATCAACCGGTTCTCTCTCCAGCAGCATCTGTACTGCCTTACTATAGCTCTCCGGCATTTCTCCGTCAAACACGGTCCTTACATATCCCGGCTTCAGAAACGGGAGAAGATAAAAATCCACCTCTCCGTATTCGTCCTGAAGTGTGACTTTTTTGAGAAATTCTTCCCGATTCTGCGGCAGTTTTCCTGCAATGTAAATTCCCTTCTGCCCAAGAATTCCACTGGCATAATCAAGCCTTTGCGCCGAATCATGGTTTCCGCTGATGATCAGGATCGGAATTTCAGGTTTCAGTGCAGAAAGTTCTGTCAAAAAACAGTCAAAAATCCCCACCGCCTCAGCAGATGGTACAGACTTATCATACACATCCCCCGCGATCACGATCGCATCCGGTCTCAGCATTTTGGCATACTCCACCACTTCCCCCAGGATATGCTCCTGATCTTCTTTTAAATTGTACTGATGAAGCTGTCTGCCGATGTGCAGATCTGACAAATGGATAAACCTCATCTTCTATTCCCCCTGTATCTATAATTTTAATCCCCGATACCGGTCAAAACATGCGAAGATCTCCTGTGTTCTCGGACGGGCCAGGCTGGCAACAGAAGAGGTGCTTTCACAAAGTGCGGCAAGCGACTCCTTCTCAATCTTCTCTTCCAGCATTGCCACGACTTCCTGCAAGGTACGTGTTCCATCCAGTAAATGGCGCTGCGCATATTTTACACAATATCCGAGAGCAGTTACCTGTTCGCTGTCTGTGATCTGCTCCACATAACGCAGATCGATCGTCTCCCGATTGATGGAAATCGCTTCTTTCCCCAAGGTCTTCATTTTGATGCGGTCATTTCCTTTCCACTCCCGTCCCTGCTGTGGTTTTCTTGCAAAATCAGGCTTTTTCGCTTTCTCTTTCGGTCCGCTCAACTGCGGAAACTGTTCTGCTTCTTTTTTCGCCGTCTGCGTGATATCCTTCGGCATGTACCGATCCATCTGCACAATGCAGTCCGCAATATGAAAATAAGCTCCGGAGCTTCCCGCCACAATCACAGTGGAAATCCCCTCTTCTTCATATAACTCCCGGATGCGTTCGATAAACGGCGTGATCGGTTCCATATCCCGGTGGATTACCCTCTGCATCAGTTCATCCCGGATCATGAAGTTTGTCGCGCTGGTATCCTCATCGATCAGCATGACACCTGCTTTCGCTTCCATTGCTTCCACAACGTTTGCAGCCTGAGACGTACTTCCGCTGGCATCCTCTGTATAAAAATGAGTGGTATCTTTTCCATTTGGCAGATCATTGATAAACATGGAAATGTCCGTTTTTTTGATACTTCTTCCGTCTTCTGCGCGAAGCTTGACTGCTGTGGAATCGGTGATCACATATTCTCTTCCATCACCTGCAATATGATTGTACACGCCAAGCTCCAGCGCCTTCAAAAGCGTGGACTTCCCATGGTATCCGCCTCCCACGATCAGCGTGATCCCTTTTCGGATTCCCATTCCTCTTATCACACCTCTGTGCGGCAGCGTAATTTCCACTTCCATCTCCTCTGGAGACTGGAAACAAACTGCGCTTTTCATCGGACGGGCGGAAACGCCTGACTCTCGCGGCAGAATAGATCCATTTGCAACAAAAGCACACAATCCCAGCTTTGGCAGTATGTCCCGAAGTGCCTGCTGGTCCTCTGCCAGATCACTGATCTTCTGCAGTCTCTTCGCATCACAGTTTTTATAGTAGAGTGCCTTTTCGACACACTCCGGAAGAAACTCAAAAAAGATCCGGATCCATTCTCTTGCATTGATCGTCCTTCCGTTTGCTGGAAATCCCACTTCCAGACGAATGTGGATATCTCCTGTTTTTTCATCAATCTGCGCCGCACTTCTCTCCAGCACTTCCTGACCGCACCGGCTGATGGAGATCATCCCGCTCTTCCCGGATCCCTTTGCCTTGAATCCAAATTTCTCACAACACTGTCCGAACTGCCGGATCAGCGCATCCTCCAATGCTGTTTTCTGCCATTTTGTCCGATATAACTGCTCCGGAAATCCTGCCATCTTTCCTTTTACCTGAATACTGACCCTGGATGGAGATGCAAACGGATCTCCCTGTACATGGTCAATGGATAGCAGATAGCCCGGAAACTGATACATTCCCTTTGTGTCTTTATAGGCTGGATAACTCCTGTGATCAATCCTTGTCACAAGCTGTCTCAATTCTGCTGCTGTCTTCATACTTTTTATTCCCTCCCATTACAAAAATCCGGACACGATTCTCGTTCAAATCGCATCCGGTCTTTTCTTCATTTCTTTGATTGATTAAACTTCGAAGATCAGATCTCCGTAAGAAGGCATCGGCCATGCCTCTTTGTCCACGATCATTTCCAGTTTGTCGATCGGTCTTCTCAGATTCTCCATTGCCGGGCACACTTCATCGTGGTAGAAGTTTGCCTGTACCGGTCCTTCCTCTTTGGCAGCTGCCTCTGCTGTCACCTCTTCCAGACGTGCCAGAGCTGCTCTTGCCTCTTTCAAGAGTACTGTGATCTCCTCAAGTGTCTCTGCCTGTACGCTTGCATCCACCCCTGCTTCCTTTACCGCAAGTACTGTATCTGCCAGCGTTTTTGTATATTTGATCACTGCAGGGATAAACTGTTTTCTTGCCATATCGATCATCGTACGGGCTTCGATGTTAATCGCTTTTGCATAACTCTCGTACTGGATTTCTGCACGGGATTCCAGCTCTGCTTTTGTAAATACTCCAAATCTCTCAAACAATGTCACTGCTTTCTCTGTCACCATTGCCGGAATTGCTTCCACCATAGATTTGATATTCGGAAGTCCGCGTCTTTCTGCTTCCTTCACCCAGGCTTCAGAGTAACCGTCTCCATTGAAGATGATTCTCTGATTCTCCATTGCATATTCTTTGATCAGATCATGAACTGCAAGCTGGAAATCATCTGCTTTCTCCAGAACTTCGCAAGCCTCTGCAAATGCCTCTGCCACGATCGTATTCAGAACAATGTTGGCAGATGCGATGGAATCTCTGGAACCTACCATACGGAATTCAAATTTATTTCCTGTAAACGCAAACGGTGATGTTCTGTTTCTGTCTGTCGCATCCTTTGTCAGTTCCGGAAGTGTTCTTACACCTGTCTCCAGCTTTCCGCCTTCCAGACTGTGTGTTGCTTCCCCTGTGCTGATCAGCTGATCGATCACATCTTCTAACTGTTCTCCAAGGAATACGGAAATAATTGCAGGAGGTGCTTCGTTTGCTCCCAGTCTGTGATCATTTCCAGGATCTGCAGCCGATTCTCTCAGAAGATCCGCATGCTTGTTAACCGCCTTCAGAATGCAAGTTAAAACAAGCAAGAACTGAATATTCTCATGTGGTGTTGTTCCCGGATCCAGCATATTGATTCCATCATCTGTAGTAATCGACCAGTTGTCGTGCTTTCCGGAACCGTTGACGCCTGCAAATGGTTTTTCATGAAGGAGACATTTCATTCCGTGCTCGCATGCGATCCGCTTTAATGTCTGCATTACAATCTGGTTGTGATCTACCGCAATATTCGCTTCTGCATAAATCGGTGCCAGTTCATGCTGAGCCGGTGCCACCTCATTGTGCTGTGTCTTGGAAGAAACCCCCACTTTCCAGAGTTCAATGTTCACATCACGCATAAAAGCGGCAATTCTCTGGCGGATCGTTCCGAAATAATGGTCGTCCAGCTCCTGTCCTTTCGGAGGCATCGCACCAAACAACGTACGTCCTGTATAGATTAAGTCTTTTCTCTGAAGGAATTTTTCTGCATCTACAAGGAAATACTCCTGCTCTGCCCCGACGGATGGAGTCACTTTCTTTGAAGTTGTATTTCCAAACAAACGCAGAAGTCTGAGCGCCTGTACATTCAATGCCTGCATGGAACGAAGCAGCGGAGTCTTCTGATCCAGTGCTTCTCCTGTATAAGAACAGAAAGCGGTCGGAATACAAAGTGTAGCTCCTGCTGCGTCCTGTCTTACAAACGCCGGAGAAGTACAATCCCATGCTGTATATCCTCTCGCCTCAAAGGTAGCCCGAAGTCCGCCTGACGGGAAAGAAGATGCATCCGGTTCTCCTTTGATCAGCTCTTTTCCTGAGAAACTCATCAGCACTTTTCCGCTTGGAAGTGGAGCTGAAATAAAAGAGTCATGCTTTTCCGCTGTCACACCTGTCAACGGCAAAAACCAATGTGTATAATGTGTCGCCCCTTTTTCGATTGCCCATTCTTTCATCTCATGTGCAATGACGTCTGCTGTCTCTATATCCAGTTCTGTTCCTTCTTCGATCGTCTGTTTCAGCTTCTTGTACACCTTTTTCGGGAGACGCTCCTGCATCACTGTGTCATTGAAAACATTTTCCCCAAAAATATCCGCTACATTGAATAATTCTGTGCTCATAAAACTACCTTCCTTCATTTTACTTTTGTAAACGCATTTTCTAAAAAAGGCATTCCAAGCAAGCTTGGAACGCCTTTGTTCTCATCTACGAGGCTTAGTATACCTCAATCACCGCAAAAAGGCAAGTTAAAATTTCTAACAAATACTTATTACTTACGCTTCTGCTTTTCCAACAGAGCCAAACAGCTCCATTTTTTCTTTTACAGTTGCCATGATTGCATCTGCGCCTGGTTTTAATAATTTACGTGGGTCGAATCCCTTTCCTTCCAGGTCTTTTCCAGCTTCGATATATTTGCGTGTTGCATCTGCGAACGCAAGCTGGCACTCTGTATTTACGTTGATCTTAGCAACTCCGAGGCTGATCGCTTTTTTGATCATGTCTTCCGGAATACCTGTACCACCGTGAAGAACCAGTGGCATATCTCCTGTCAACTGCTGAATCGCATCCAGAGTCTCGAAGCTGAGTCCTTCCCAGTTCTCTGGATATTTTCCGTGGATGTTACCGATTCCTGCTGCAAGGAAATTGATACCAAGGTCAGCGATCATCTTACATTCCTGTGGATCTGCACATTCACCTTTTCCTACGACTCCGTCTTCTTCTCCACCGATAGAACCAACTTCAGCTTCCAGAGACATTCCGTGCTCTTTTACAACTGCCACCAGTTCTTTTGTCTTTGCAATGTTTTCTTCGATCGGATAGTGAGATCCGTCAAACATGATAGAAGAAAATCCTGCTTCTACACATTTCATACATCCTTCATAGCTACCGTGATCCAGGTGAAGAGCAACCGGAACAGTAATATTCAGCTCTTCCAACATTCCATTTACCATACCTACTACAGTCTTGTATCCTGTCATGTATTTTCCTGCACCTTCAGATACTCCCAGGATAACCGGTGATTTACATTCCTCTGCTACTGTCAGGATTGCTTTTGTCCACTCCAGGTTGTTGATGTTGAACTGTCCTACTGCATAATGACCTGCTTTTGCTTTCTGAAGCATTTCTGTTGCTGATACTAACATATTTTCTCCTCCAATTCTTTGCGCACAGCCGTCTGTGGCAGCGCATACTATAGGTTTCACTCTATGGCTTTCATTATATCTTATCTGCCATTAAAAGACAATCTGTAATTATTACAATAAAACAAAGAATATACACAATTTCTTTGACACATTTGTGATTTTTTTAACAAGATAGAAACCTCTCATTTACACTCTTGTCTTTCCTGTTTAAAAAGCTTCCGCAACTCTGATATCATCTGTTGAATACGTTCATGCCAATAATCCATTTTGTTCTGGCATATAATTTTCAAACGGAGTATAATACTATCTAAATAAGCGTTTGAGGAGATTTAGGATATGGGAAAACTGATAGGTATTATACTCATTTATATCATTGGAATTTCATTAGCAGGTTTTTTGGCAGCAGGAATATTATTGGCGCTATTTTACATAAAAAAACGTATTTCCCACATGACAGCGGACAAATGGGAACTATATTTTAATAACCTGTCCAACAAAAAAATATTATTTCGTGGTTTTATTATTTATGCAGCATCTCTTTGTTTAATTGGGATGTTAAGTTTTATACTATTTGAAATATTCCATTATGAATATGCATATACATTATCTCAATGTTTCTTCTTGATTGGTATTCTTTATGCTATAGTAGAATATCTTACAAACAAGAAAATGTTGTTAGAAAAATTAAACAGATTACATCAATAACTTATATGAGGCAGTAATTCCCTTAAAAGGAGTTACTGTTTTTTCATTCCTTATCGGACGGAGTTCGCCTGCCACAGGCATGAATTACAGGATACTCGGATGGGTATACTACTTTGAATTCTTTGTGAACTAAGGCTTTTGGGCAAATTATTTGCAGGTTAAATTTGTTTTGATTTTACGCTTGATACCCTACTTGATACCCTGCGCATAGACATGGTTTCTTTAAAAAGCTTTTTGTACAACACAGTTTCCCACTGGAAGACAAAAAGACAATCAAACGATTATATAGAAAAATAAACTTGAATACCGTTCATGAAATGGTCGGTCATGCAGATGAACGAACAACTTTAGGAAACTACTGCTTTGACCGCAACACGGAAGTAGAAAAGGCTAATTTAATCGAAAAAGCTTCAGCTTGCTAAAGTGTAATCAAGTGTAATCAAAAATTCAATCACAATTTCATACATCCACCAAGCACCAAGAAAATTTTTAAGGCTTCAAATTCCTTGAAAACAAAGGCTTTTAGGCAAAAAAATATCCGCAGAACTCTTCTGCGGATACCCTTTCAAAAGTGACTCCAAGGGGAATCGAACTCCACCAGAATTTTTATAATTCCTCGATAAACGTTGAATTTCCGCCCTTTGTCTAAGTTCCTACTGTCCATTATTTGATACCCTTTGATACCCTAAAGATTAACAACACTATTTATTACCTCTATTTTTTCTTGCTCATTTTTTCGATTTCGGTAATAATGACCTTTGGTTGTCGCAATATCCGTATGTCCCATCATTTGAATAATCAAAGATTCTTGCACACCATTATCTAATAAGATACTACTATAAGTTTTTCGTATTTTATTTGGTGATTTAGACCGAATATTGCAGTGCTTACAAACGGTCTGCAATCTATTTCTTATTTGATATTCTAATAAACGCTCTCCATTTTTCATAAATAAATACGGCTGATATGGGTTGAGTAATTTTATCTTCTCTATAATCCACAAGTATTTCTCTGGAAGAATCACATCTCGTATCCCTGCTTCTGTTTTTGGAAACTGACGAACCTCATATGTATCTTTCCCTAATTCGTCTTTATAACATATCTCTGTACTATCAACAGAGATTATATTCCCATTCACATTTTCCTTTCGTAAGGCTACCACTTCTCCAGGTCTTAAACCAGTCTTAAAAAGCAACAATAAACAAAGATTCTTAATGTCTACATGTGTTTCTAAATATCCTTGAATCTTTGGCAATTCATCCTCCATGAAAACTAATTCTTCATCTGTTCTTCTCACTCTTCTGAATGCCTTTCTTGATATATCAAGATCTTTTACAACTTCAGAAATACTATATGAAATGTATTTCTTTTTCTTTGCATACTTAAAAATGCCTAAAATCAATGTTCTTAAATTACTAAAACTTTTTTGTGTCAATTCATGATCTTTAATCGCACATTTCAAGAAATCTTCTATATCTTCTTCATCAACTGATTTGATTCTACGCTTTCCAAATTCTTGAAAACAGAATTTAAATTGTCTATCATATCTATCTCTGGTTGCCTTGCTGATTTCTTCCCATTCTAACTTCTTAGCAATCCATTGATGATACAGTTCTTCCACTGTCGGATTTTCAATTTCCTGCTGCCAATAATCAATGATAACCTGTTGTATTTCTTCCTTTGTTTTTCTTTTCCGAAAAACTCTCCCTTTCTTTTCATCTGGAAGATATGTTTTCCACATCCCATCCTTTCCTTGCCAAACCTCAAATGGATGCATGCTTAAGAGTTCTAATTTATTTTTCCGTTCCATTTCCTCCTGCACACGAACCACATCGATTCTATCATTTTCTATCAAATAAGTCAATAAATCCACTTTTTCATTTCTGTTCATTTTGTATGTTTACATCATACGCTGCTTTAAAATCAATAACTTACTGCCCAGAAAAAATTTTGCGTTGCATTACGATACGATGGCGTTTGATTTTACTCCTTTCTGGTACTATTCTAGAAAACTTTTTTGTTGCTAACTTTTTTCGTCATGTAACGGATAACCTGCTTCGCCTAAGAAGTCACGCAGAGCATCCAAAGTGATTGATTCCAGAATCACTTCATTGTCTGAGTTTCGGATCAGATCATAGCGTGCTACATATGTTACACTCCTTGAAGCTTTGTATCCCTGATTCAATTTTTGTAATCGGTAGTCATAGTCCTGCTTAAAAATCCGCTTGATACGCCAGAAAGTATACGGCGGAAAATTCTTTTCGTAAGTTGTCATGTTACTTTACTCCTCCCACATAAATGTTTCCTGCTCACCGAATGGACACTCGTCCTCTGGTTCGATTGAATGAAATTTTTCTTTTCGCTTAAGGTATGCGTCCACGGAATCATAGATTGTGATCTTTCCGGCTTTATCATAAATTCTGACCTCATGTATTCGCCTTAAAAATGCATTCCATGACTCGGGATTCTCTTTCTGTACCTCTTTGTACTGTTCTTCCAGTGACCAGTTGGAAATGATATACACTGTTTCATAGCAGGCAAATTTATTAGAATACCGTGCAGGAAGTTCCATCGGATAAATGTCACAGTATTGAAGCATGTCAGAGAGCCTCAGTTGACTTCTAAATTCATCAAATGCCATAATACTCTGACAATTATATCCATCAAATGGGTGCTGATAGTCGCTGACACGATACACGTTGCCGTCTCCATGCTTGTCCAAAATTCCTCTCGTTTTTCCTGTACCAGTGGCTCCGCTGATATAGATCACCTCTAAATCGGTTCTACGGGTGTCTTTGAATTTTTCTGTTAAAAGCATGGTTCTTAATTTGTCAAGCTTGTCAATATTCAAGATATAATCATTATTGATTGCAAGGATCTCTGCATTCGTATATCCTGCCTGTATCATCCCATATAATTCTTCCATATCCGCAATTTTTCCTTTTTGCGTTGGGACAGTTCCCCATTCTTCATATGTGCCCTCTATCTTTGTTTCTGCTTTAGCTGAGTCCTCCCATTTGCCAGTTTTCTTTATGTAGTCAATGTTACTCTGGACATTCCCATGTGCAATTTCAATATGTGCTGTCGGAAAATATTTTTTAACCATAGAAAAACGGACACGTGATGTAAAACACACATAAATATGGGTATGTGGCGTTCCCTCTTTTCCGATCTCGTCTGCCATACAGAAATAACGCAGTGTGGTAAAGTTCTCTATTAAAGTCTTTTTGATTTTCAAATGGTCAAAACCATGCTCCAGCGGATTATTGATTGTCACTTGAAATGCGTGCCTTTGTATATTATTGTTCTGCACAAGATTTTCTTCTGTTTTCTCCATAATGCAACTCCTATTCTTTGTAAATTAAAGATACTACAACGTCATACTCTTTCTCTGGATAACGTTCTTCCTGCTCTGCAATTTTATTTAACAGGGCTGTTCCTTCCAAAATCTCTTGTATATTCCCTGTTTTCAGCAATTCAACCTTTTCTTTCTTAGGCTTTTTATTGACAACAGATGTTCCTTTTTCATTCGTAGCAACAGGGTGTTCCTCTTCCCAATAACGTCTTTTTCTGTTGATTTCACGCACGGACATATCAGGTGTAATTTCTTCCCTTAACTGTTCGTTTAATTTCAACATGGAAATTAACTGTGAGGAGGAAAACTTCTCATATTCTGTTTTTAATCCTTTGAAACCTTCACCTTTTTCATCTTTCATGCCAAAGTTTTTCACAATATTCAAGTAATTGAACACATTTGTTTTGCTTAAGCCAAATTGTTCTAAGGCAAAATCATATATATTGGCATAATTTTGTTCTTTATATAATTCATGTTGATAAATCCCAAACAAACTGACTGCAATAGATACAAATGCCTTTGTGCCTTTCTTCTGGTTTTCTTCTATAACAGAATATAATTTTTCATATAATTTTTTCTTATCGGGAAGAGCAGTTGAAACTTCTGCTCTTTGTGTTTTATTTTCATCAGCAACCATAATAAATCCTCCTAAATATGCTGTTCAGACGTCTGAACAATGAAATTATGTTTTATACACGGACAGTCCATAGCTGTTCGGATTGTGCATTGGATGCGAACAGTGTTTTTCGGGCTTTAGATGCCCTATTTATAAGGTTTTTTGATGTTTTTTTCTTTGTTTGTGCATTGCCTAGGTAATACTTCCCTAGGCAATGCGCCTCCCATTCTCTTTCACTGCTCCGTGCTTTCGCCTCCGGCTACCGCACGAATCAGATCAGAGATGGTCGGTTGCTTGTCCAAATAATAGCGGACTTGCTTACAAAGAACATCTTCGTTTTCAATAAAAGGAACAATAATTTCCCTAACGGAGTCCTGACCGTCAATCAATACAAGTGCTTCTCCAGCTTTGTAGTTTATGGAAGGATTGCTATCTAATTCTGCATTAAATCCTAACATGCGGAATTGCTCTGCGGAACATCTTCCAAATGAACACACGCATTGGAACTGCTCTCTTGCGCCACTGCTGAATAATGATGCGTCAGCGCGCTGAAGTGCGATAATAACTCCGATATTTAAGCCACGTCCCACAGCGAGGATTTCTCCGACCATTGAAAGCAATTTTGATTTCATTTTCTTATCTCTGCTTTCTGCATAGGTCAACAGTCCAAACCACTCCTCTATAAAAAGAGTATAGTGTGTCTTTAAGCGTTTTCTGTTAGTTCTTACTTCAGTAAAGAACTGATAGAAGCTTTCTATCATATCAAAGACTTGTTCTCCTGAAGCATAAGAGGGCGAACCCTCAAACGCTTCATATTCTTCTCCTGCCTTGTAATCGGCTATGTACACAATGCTTTCCCGATTATGGAGCAGTTGCCATACAAAAAATAAAGCTGAAAGCGACTTACCCGAGCCACTGACCCCTGTTACCAAAATGGAATTTGTCTTCTTTGCCAATACGATATTCACAGGATTTTTGATCTGAAACTGTTTCCAATCATTTCGATCATAGCCAATAGTCATGATTACTCTCTATTTCTTCAACAGGAATACTTTCCGTCAAAGCTTTCTCGGTAAATACATCCTCGGTAAGATAGTCGTTTGACATCTGATTTTTAACATATTCTACTGATTTCATGGTAAAAGGGATTGCAATAATTGTTTCAGTCGCAGTGGCAATTCTTACAAACACGTCAATATTTACTAGATGCCGATGCTTCTGATAAAACCCTTTTACTATGTTTTCGATCAGGCGCTTTAAATCTTTTAGTGGAAGATTTGCATATTTTGAATCGAGTCCGGCAGATTTTATATGTATCCAAAGGATGCCATCATAGGCACAAACTGGTTCTGCTAATATAGGAGTAAGGTATGGTTGTCTGTTAAACTCACCTACAAGCTCATCTATTTCAGAATCGGCTAAAGATACATCTTTACAAATGCGATCTTCTGGTTTTGGAGGGAGTGCATTTCCAGTTGCTTCTTCATAAAACCATGTTCCTAAAATAGGTAAAATCCACTTCAAAAATTTCCATATCATTTTTCCCATTTTCTTCAATATGTTAAAAAGCTTCTCCAATATCTTAGATAATGATCTATATATTCTATAGGAACCTTTCTCCCAAGTCTCTGTATAATCTACTTTATAAAGCACATAGCCGCCTACAATCACAAATATGATTGCAAGTATAATGATAACTAAAGATGCCATAAGTAGTTCTGTAACTATGAAATTTTTCATGTTTTTTATAGGAGGGAGCGTTTCTCCCTCCGTCCTCCTTCCTTAATCTTTTACTTCTTTTACAGCTTCTGCTTTGATGCTGTCTTCAATTCTATGATTTTTAAAACTGAAATAGATTTTCAGCATAGCATTTGTAAATTCTACAAATAGGTTTTTGCCAGATTGTTGCAGTGCGTCTAGCTCTTCTGGTTCCATTAAAGGTCTCTTTTGTGGAACAGTAATTTCAATTTCTTTAAAGCTAGTTACACTTGTGACCCTATATTTATAGGCAACAATTTCATCTACTCTTTTTCCATCTTCGTACTTATGTATAGGATGAATACTGTGGCAAAAAAATAAAGGGTCGGAAATGAAGTATGTTAAAGGAAATTCATGTCCAGCTGTTAATGATGCCATTTTGAAGTTCTCCTTTCTTTTGAATCGTAAACATGATATTATGATTCGTGTGATGGAAACTATTATCATGTTTGTTAATAGTTACTTGTGAGAATCCTTGTATTTTACAAGGATTTCTCTTTATTGTGGGGGATCTTATTCTCACCATTTGTATCACCTCTGTACTTTTAGTAGTTTCAGTATAAGCTATTCCTCGTCAAAAACTCGGAATCATAGTTCCGAATATATTTTGTTTTAAAGAATATACTGTGAAGTTATTACCAATACTTTGTTTTCCAGTAATTTATTTTGTAGGGGATCTTATTCTCACCATTTGTATCACCTCTGTGCTTTTAGTAGTTTCAGTATAAGTCATTCCTTGTCAAAAACTCGGAATCATAGTTCCGAATTTACTGGTATCTTTGGAATTAATTCGGAAATATTGACTTCTAAGGCTTGAGCTACAATACTTAGCCTATATGTAGAAATTTTTTGTGTTCCTAGTTCATATTTCCCAAACATAGAAGCACTAATATCTAATTCATAGTCTGCAAGTTTTAAACAGAAGGAGTCGATTTTTTTATACCCCTTTTCATCGCGTTTTTGTCTTATATTGTGACCTAATTGCTGTAAAAATTGCTTTTCACTTAACATGACTTTACATTTTTATACCAGCGCTAGTAATTTTTCTCCTATAAT